>Ga0207093_1039_pt1 | contig 23625 bp, 23 predicted proteins | sample Alteio_BWMinHeat_89_FD_153519 | JGI IMG/M metagenome (GOLD analysis project Ga0207093, IMG submission 153519) | Enriched cells from forest soil in Barre Woods Harvard Forest LTER site, Petersham, Massachusetts, United States -... | ecosystem: Environmental > Terrestrial > Soil > Temperate forest >... | reverse complement strand
TTAAGATTCAACTAAAAAAGACAGATATGAATTTCAGTAAAACAAAGCTAATGAAAGAGTTAAAAGAATTTAGATCGCAAATTAAGTCAAAACTAATACTTCCGGGTTTAATCACTAATGAGCCGATTGTTCGGAATGAAGGTCAATATTCGCGAATCATAATCAACTATCCTTCTACCTTTTCCGCTAGTATTGGACTAAGACCAAATATTTTGTTAGAATTTACATTTTCCGATATTCGCCTTTCGGTTGAATACCTGCCAGTTAAAACATTGATTGAAAATACTCTAAAAAATACAGTTATATTTTTGCCATCATCGACTCACTGTGTCTCAATAGAAGAAACAGCTATTGAAAAATGGGTTGGTCTTACTCGACGAATTATAGCAATTGAACGCAAACGTCATCATGATGATTCAACATTAGTACGGCATGTTTATGATCTAAATTCGATTAAGTCAGCAGATAGAATTAACGCTAATTTTTTTACTTTGGCCAAAGCGATTGTCATCAATGATGCCAAGCAATTCAAAAATCAACACCCAGAGTATTCCACTAACCCAGGTGCCGAAATTAGAGAATCACTAGCGCTGCTAAAAAATAAACCACTCTGGAAAGAACGATATCAAGAATTTATTGAAACCATGGTATATGATAATACTACAGCGCTAAAATATGATAATGCGATAGATAATTTAGAAAACATTAGTGCAGTAGTGATTGATTCTTTATCTTAATTGCATACACAATTTTTAGTGATGACAAGTTGTCACCCGTTGAAACTTAGCAGGTAAATGATATGCTGAAAAATAATATAATTCTGATGATGGGTATAGCTGGAACCGGGAAGATGACAATAGGCGAAGCTATTGTTAAGCAAAATCCAAATTTTAAATTAGTCACTCCGGATTTGGCGATGGAACCTGTTTTAAAACTTTTAGGTGATGATGCTGATGTCATGTGGTCATTAAATGAAAAAGGCTGGAATGCAATCAATCAAGCACTTGATGTTGTGCTCTATACAATCGCCGAAGTTTGCCCAAAAGATTCAAATTTCGTTATCACATCGGAAATGCTAGCTAATAATCCCTATCATCAAAATTACTTTGAACGAATTCAGCAGGCAGCTAGAAAACGTGGCGCCAATTTAACGCCAATACGAATCACTTGTGAGCTAGATGAATTACTTAACCGAGTCCAAAATAACAGTCGATTAAATTATTTTAAAACTCGAGATGTTGAGCTAATCAAAAAGCGTTTCAAAGATGAAAAAGTGTTTTTTTCCAAACTACCGAATGAACTTACACTCGATGTGACACAATTATCGCCAGAATCATCCGCAACAAAAATCATAGAATGGATTGCTCAACATCAATAATTTGTTTCGAGTGATGCTTTTGCCTTATCTTGTTTTTTTATCATGGTAATTCGCTATTTATTATTTTCTTATTGCGCTAACAGTAAAATTAATTTTCACATCATCTTTGACTGCTTTTGTGTCTGACCATTCGCCTTGACCAATACCGAATGCGGTACGTTTGATTGTAGTGCTTCCTGTCATTTTTGCTTTTGTTTGAGAATATTCTTCTTGAGTGAAAGTTAAAACAATAGGTTGTGTTTTATCTCTAATGGTCAGCGTGCCCTTGGCTTGATAAGTTTTGTCCCCGGTTTTAGTAAAACCTGTGGATTGAAAAACGGCTTGTGGAAATACTTTAGTATTAAACCATTCAGCAGATTTAAGTGTATCGGAAAGCACATGATAAGCGTCCGATATTGAGCCAACATTAACAACAATTTTCACATTGGATTTGTCTAGTTGTGTGGGGTCAAAATTAATATCGCCAGTAAAATTGGTAAATTGACCTGTCACAGGAGCACCGTTTTGAGTAGCAGTAAAGGTTAATGTGCTTTCATTAGGAACAATTGTCCACGAAGGAACATTTGCAAAAGCAACAAGCGGTGATAATAAAAAAATAATGATGACTTTTTTCAAATTAATTTTATTCATAGTAACATCCTTAGAAATTATTGATTGCTGTTTTTAATCAATTTAGCCCACTCGTCTGGATTCACAAAAGTTGTTGTGCGTGGGCCCATACCATCCAGTTGAAAAACAGTATCTTCTGATGTCCAGACATAATGATGCGCCATTGCAGGAACAATTTGGTAACCTCCTGCTGCCAAAGCTATAGAAGCCGATTTATCAACTTTGTCTCCTGTGCCTACATTCACAGCTCCAGAAAGAACAGTTAATTCTTCGTCTTTATCATGCCAGTGAGAAAGAATGGTAAATCCGGCCGGTAATTTAAATCGTATCGTGTAAAGCTCTGGTTTACTCAAATCTCCTCTTAACAAAACAATTTGAGCTCCTTTCGGAAAACCAGGCGCAGGTTGAAAGACAATATCAGAAGGTTTAAAAATGACAGGCGTCGCAAATGCCGCAGTACTAGCTAAACATATCCAGGTTAAAAATAAATACACTACAGCTAATAAACGCATGATGGTCTCCTTAAAGTGTTAATATCAGGTTATTTGTTAGATTAATGTTAGTCAATGAATTAATTCTTGAATTAAATAACAAATGCCGGGTAAAAATACGCGCGCTGATTAAATATTAATTAAATAAGGAAATAGAGTTGTATTTTACAACAAATGATTTTACAACTTTTTGACTTGCATGCGCTTGTAAGACATACTACTAGTTGATTATGAAGACAATCACTATTCCTCACCAAATTAAAAATAATTTCATTGCAATAATTAGTTTGTTTATTGCAATTAGCGCGTTGTATTACAATACATGGCGCAACGAGCAAACTGAAAAAAACCGTAATATCCGTACTGCCGCTTTTGAAGTTTTAAAAGAACTTGGAGATCTTCAAGCTGTCATAAACTATGCTCGTTATCAACCCAATAACACTTTTGGTAATCCTTATTTAGCCTGGAGTCATGTGGCAATGATTAATGACTTAAGCGAATTGTTGCCACCTCCCATACCCAACAATATTCATACATTAACCCAAACGTGGAATAAACATTGGATGAAAATAAAAACAAATGATGGAGCGATCGATATCATTACTAATGAAATAGACCATTCAAGAGAATCTGTTTTATTTATACTGCAAAAACTTAAATAATCATTGTAGGAGAAAGAGAAATGACCAGAAAAGAATATTATGAAACTCTTACCCAAGAAAATTCTGCGCTCGTGGTTATTGACCACCAGATTGGTTTATACACAGGAGTAAGAGATATAGATACTGCTGAGTTGAAACATAATATTACTGGCTTAGTCAAAGCAATAAAAGTTTTTGGCATTCCCATTATTGTCACGACAACGACTGAAAGTATGTGGGGACCTATGATTCCGGAATTGCGCGAATTATTAAAAGAAGTTCCCATCATTGAACGCACCACTGTCAACGCATGGGACGATCAACGCGTTGCTGATGCAATTAAAAAAGCAGGCCGAAAAAAGCTAATTATGACTGGAATAACAACTGATGTATGTCTTGCCTTCCCAGCAATTACTGCAGTGGGCAAAGGTTATGATGTTTATGCAGTGATTGACGCATCAGGAGCATTCACAAGCAAGCAGGGAGAACTCGGCGTGATGCGAATGGCACAAGCAGGTGTTAAAACAGTGGGTTATTCAAATGTCGTTGTCGAAATATTAAAAGATAATGCCAGCCCACTCGCTTTCAAAGTCTATGGTGGTCTTGATATGCCATTTGCTAGTTTAGTCTATGGGTTAAACCAGTATTTTTCAAAACACTCGGGATGACACGAGTCTCAAAACAAGAGTAAAATTTTATAGACTGCAACTGTTCTGTGAGCGCTTTTAAATTATTTTTTCTTATTTGTGCATTGTTACTTTTGCTCACGAGTGTAAAGGCATATGTCATATTATTTGCACGAGTTACCAAAAACGATGCATCGATATTACCAAAATACATTGTTGCTCCAGTAAGCGATGTGTTGCCTAACTTTAATTGATAAGGTTTTTCACTTAAAACTTTTTTATTTTCTGGTGTGTTGATATATTGATACAGCTTATAGGAGTCCATAAACATACTAGTCATCGCTCCAATGGCAGCTGTCTGAAAATCTTCTAGACTTTGATTTGCTTCTGGTTTTTTGTTGGAAACAATGACACGCATTTGCAATGCAGCATTCTCATTGTTTGCTGAGGAAAAAATATAACGATAAAAGCCATTATTTTTTTCTTCTGTTTTTTCAATAAGATTTAGATTATCAGCCAATGAAATATCGAAGCAAGAAGAATGAAAATCTTTATTCTTAGCATAAGCATTAATTGAAAAGCCAAGCAGCATGATAAACGAAATAAAAAATAGTGATTTAATTATGTAAAAATAGTTTTTTATACTCATTGATGATCCTGTTGAACAGTAACTTGTTGTGGATTAAGGCCTCTAAAAATACATTGATCACCCTCGCAAAAAATAGATACTTGCAAACTAAATTTACCATCACGAAAACGATGAGAAACATAGCCAAGCAAGTGTGTATTTTTTACATCAGATGATTTATATAGGGAATAGCCAATACCGGCTTGGTCACATTCTTTTTTCTTTGCAATTTTAAGTTGGGTGCTTTCGCCGGGAGGAATAATACCTTTGCCACTATCTATCACACATCCAGTTTCAGGCCAAACTCGGGTCTTTATGAGAGTGTACCCGCCTGCTACTGCGTGTTTGCTCTGATTAATCAATTGAGAGCTATAATTATTATCTTCTGCAGCTAATAAATATCCTGGTAATAATATGCTAAAGACAAGCAATAAAAGTTTCACTAGATTTTTTCGTAGGAAAGTATTCATCATAAACATCCTTTTCATTTCTGATGATAGCATAATACAATGAAATAAATTGTAGCAGCTTTTTCAAGAAACATAAAATTAATTTTTTTGATTTAGCTCACTAAGCTAATCACGTTTGTTTAGATCACACTTTTTAAAAAAACGAAAAGAAACAAAAGGATAGATGGCTCCTCTTTCCCTTTTCACCTTGCTTATGTATAATGACTAGCATTAAATTAATTTGAGAAATAAACATGTCAAAAACTCGAGGAAATTCGCCAGCAAGCTCGTCAAATATTTCTTTTATAATAATGATACTTCTTCTACATGAAGTACAAAAGATAGAAGCTAAACAAATTACAGAAAATCCAGAAATTACTGCGGGTTTAGCCAAATTACAATATCCTGATTTTGTTGTTAGACCTTCAGGAGGCATTACGATTAACCCAGTGCCAGCGGAAATAATAAAACACGGCGTCACAATCCTCTCGTCTCCTTTACAAGAAAGTTTAACGCCAGAAAAAGCCCAAGAAGCTAGACAATTATGTGATGAGGCTATTGCAGAAATTTTAAGCGAGGATTCTTGGTTACCAAGAGCACAACTATGGCAGGATATTAGAGATAGATCACTAAAAATTGTTTTAGGAAGAGCACGTAACGAAGAAACCATGGGTGGCTATTCTGTAGACGAAGAAACAGTTTATCTTGATTACAAATCCCATTTAGCAAAAAACGCTTACAAAAAAGCGTTGTTCAACGAACTGATGAGTCATCTTATCGTAAAGGCGCACAAACGATGTCATATTATATCTCCTATTAGTAACAAAACAATGGCGATTCCTTTTTTAAAAAAAGATGGCACTCTTGACCCTCAACGAAAAAAACAAATGCAACAAGCTATTGAAACTGGTAGCAAATATATGAGTGAAATAAAAGCATTATGGCAAAAAAGAACAACATGCTCACTATCCACAGAGGAAAATCATCTTCTTATTCAGTTTTTAGCAGCTGCTAAACATTATAAGCCACAAACGTTTTGTAATGATTTATCCGTATTCGGTGGTGAAAAAGGAATCCATTATCTTATAGAAAAAAATGTTTTACAACGTGATGGGGATTATTTAGAACCAGGCCCCAACTATCCCATTGGCCAACTTACTTGGCACGGAAAAATTCAAGGAAATTCCATTTGTTATCACCATACTAAAAATATTCATTCGGCAAAAGGAAGGATAGAAGCATTGTTTAATGATTTTCACCAATTTCAACAAGCCATGCAAGCAAAACATGGTCCTTATGCAGAACAAGACGAAAACCACAAGCTCGCTGAAATGGCCACTTTTATCGCTCAATTTCCTAAACCCGTATTACAAATGTTTTTTCCGGATTTTTTTACTTACACAACGCACTATTTATCACGCTGCAGCTTATACCCACCTGCTCATAGACAAACTAAGCAACCTCAATACGAAAAAACAATAGATAAACCCCAAGCCACTAAAGACCAACCTCGTCAGGGAAAAAGTCCACGGTAATATTAGTAATCCAACTGAAACTAGAATTGAGAAGTTTACAGCGCTTAAAAAGATATGGCATTATTGCCACGCAAAAAACGCGTTGTTAACCCCAGGCTAAATCTTCAGACCTTCGGTCTGTAAAATCTTAGGTTAAACATCAATTGCGATCGATTGCAGGAACTCAATAAAAACCCGCACCGCAGGGGAAATTTTTTGGTTTTGTGCATAGATGGCATACACTGGAATAACAGGCGGGAGATATTCGTTAAATAATAATTGAATATTTTTTTTCTTTAGCTCTTCTACAAGAACGTATGATGGCAATCTCGCAATACCGCAATGATTTAAAACGCCTTGTAAAATCGATTCGTATGTATTGCATGCTAAACGTGGTTTAACATAAACATGAGTGCGCTCACCATCAATAATAAAAGGCCAACGTTCGCTGACTTTTTCTGTTGAATAAACCAAACAAGGATGCTCTACTAATTGCTGTGGATGTTTAAGATTGGGGTATTGTTTTAAATAGTGACTCGAAGCGCAGACTTGTAATTGATAATGTCCAAGTAATTTGGCAATGCGATCAGCAGGCGGCGTATGGGTCAAGCGAATAGCAACATCAATTTTAAATTCCAATAAATTAAGTTGTTCACCAGTTAAGTTAAGATCCAGTTGTATTTCAGGATATTTTTTTAAAAAATTCGGTAAGTGTTTTGCCAGCATATGTGCAGCATACGCAGGAGGTGCTGTCACACGTAATAAACCGGCAGGATTATTTTGTAATGAACTAAGCGTTTGAGTGGCATGATCATATTCCAAAATAATATTGCGGCTATGTTTAAAAAGCTCTTCACCCGCAAAAGTTAATTTCAAATGCCGAGTATTACGCTCTAATAATTTGCTACGCATATCATTTTCTAATTGGCTAATCTGTTTACTCACAAAACCTTTAGACATACCAAGACGTTTGGCTGCCTTAGAAAAGCTCATTAAATCAACTACATGATAAAAAATGGCGATTTGCGTCAGAGTTTGTTGCATATTGTTTCCATATATAAACACTATGTTAGTTAATAGCTATATTGTATTCTAATGAGAACGATTTTACAATGCTTTCATTAACCTATTTTGGAGGCTATAAAATGAATAATTCAGTAAAAAACCATGTCCACATCCCTACCTTTGATGAGCGTTTGCCAATTGAAATTACTATCGTTGGTAAGCTTCCCAAAGGCACAGGAAAAACATTTGTTGATGCCGCATTTATCAAACAAGCGACACATAGCAATTATGTTGAAGAATATTGCGAACAAAGTGCACTCATTGGCAAAACCAATTTTGCTAAAGATGACCCAACCGCTATTTATACTTTCGGAGTCGATCACAGAGATGTATTGTTTCACAGACATGTTGGGCATAGAGTGATTATTGGAATTACGGGTTCTAAGGGTTCTATTATACGTTTTAGTTTAGCAACTCCTGAAGAAGTAAAACAACATCCACAACATTTTATTGATAAAATGTATACGGTAAACATTGCAGCAGATTGCATGTTTGCACTGCGTTTTAACGGTACGATTTACCACCAATTTGGTCCGGCTGATAGTAGCGAACAAGGTTTTTTTGCAGTCACTGTGCATACCAATGAGGCTTATGGATTAGATGGAAAATTATTAACAAAAGTATTGAATAATGAAGGCACAATTCCGCTATTGACGGAACCTGCGCCAACAGAAGTGATGAAACTATTACAACAACCAGGTATTTATCACACGGTGCCAACGATAAATTTAGATTTTGTTTAAATTTATGTGCTGACGAGATTTCTCGCAATCTAAATGCGCATTATTTATGTCAAAATATTTTTTCATTACATAATGACAAAATAGAGATTAAGATATAAGATAATACCGATACTAATAAAACGAGGAAATTTTATGTCATTTTCGCGATCGATACCTTCAACTCGCACTATTCAAACCTCTATACATAATAATACTAATATTGAAGGATTACTCATTAATTGGTTTAACACAATACATACAGCATATTTCAAAGCATTAGCGGCAATAAATACGGATGACATGAAAGAATTTGTCAGCACCATGCGTGATAAATATATACCCGAATTTCTACAAACAATGAGTTGTGCTACAAATTTCCCAAATGAAGTAACATTTAAATCTTATGAAGATAGTCTTAACAAGTATTTGCAAAAAAAACAATTTATAGTAGCACCTCTTCTCTTACATTTATATGACACTCAATGTCATGTATATTTTAAAACATTTCATTTTTTGTCACCCAATGAATACATAGATGCATACAAAAAGCGAAATCAATGTGTCACCGAATGGGTAAAGAGAAAATGGATGACTACCGATCTCGCACTTGATTGTTTTAATCAATATTTTGATAACTTGCACGGCATGATGTCACGAGGAATCTCAGCTACACAATTCGATACTCTCGCTTTAGATACACGAAATCACATTAGCAATCTTAAAAATTTTTATGTACAAAATGCAAGGGCAAAAGTAGCGTCTAGTAATTCTTCGCCAAACACGGCAGTAGTTTCATCTAGGCCTCTCACAGCAACTACAGCTACGTTGTATCAACCGATAAATACAAACATAACAACAGTATCTGCATCAACTAAAATACTGGATCCCGCGGACAAGCCGCGGGACGACGCCTTGCGAGGATATAAATTCAAGTAGCATTTTTACTAGCAATCTTTTACAATGCTCACTATCTAATCTATGGTGGCCATATGATATACAGAAACGTATTACTTTCTATAGCAACATGTTGATAGAAAATCATAATTATGTTGGAAAATTACGTCCTTGGAATCCCAATTTTTCAGGAACAAAATGAAATTAACCACAAAGGAAAAACAACACCTTAAAGGCAAAGCGCATGCGCTTAAGCCTATTGTTTTTATCGGTCATCAAGGTATTACTGAAAATATCAAAACTGAAGTAGATCGTGGACTTACAGATCATGAATTAATAAAAATTCGTATTGCTGAAAGTGATAGAGATGTGCGACATGCGCTATTTATTGAAATTTGCGACGCAGTTTTTGCCTGCCCTATTCAGTTGATTGGAAGTATTGGCATCGTTTACCGTAAAAATGAATAAAAACTCAATAATATACGTCGTCGCGGGATCCAGTGCGCACTCGTGTCATCCCGAGCTACGCGTGTGATCTCCCTGTAAGCAGGAGATCCCTCGGTGTGAAAAACACACCGAGGGATGACACTGGATCCCGCGGACAAGCCGCGGGACGACGTGTATCATCAGAGGAATTATACAAGCGGTTAAGAAACAGGCGCTCGTCGTAATGCTTTTCTTGCACTATGTAACTTCTTGGTAGTTAAACGACGTTGTTTAGATGCTAATGTGGGTTTTGTCTTTTTGCGCTTTTTGGGAATGATAGCGGCACGTTTAATTAATTGATATAAGCGATGCAGTGCATCTTGTTTATTGCGTTCTTGGGTACGATGAGTGCTGGCTTTAATGATTAACTCGCCATCTTTGGTGATTCTTTTGCCTAATATTGTCACAAGCCTTGCTCGCACACTTTCTGGCAATGATGGTGAATGCAAAACATCAAAACGTAATTGCACCGCCGTCGCGACCTTATTAACATTTTGCCCTCCTGGTCCAGGTGAGGCAATAAATGTTAATTTGATATCTGCTGGATTAAGTGAAATATATTTTGTAATCACTATCATATTAATAATCCTTATGCTTCTTGTCCCGCTGCCCAGCCGGAAGACCATGCCCATTGAAAATTATAACCCCCTAGCCAACCGGTGACATCTAATACTTCACCAATAAAAAACAAACCTGGAATATTAATTGCCTGCATGGTTTTCGAAGAAATCGCATCACAATCAACACCACCTAAAGTGACTTCTGCAGTACGGTAACCCTCCGTGCCATTGGGTTTAAGCACCCAGGATTTGAACGTATCAGCAATTTCTTGCAATTGTTGATACGAAAGATCAGCTATTCTCTTTTCAGCAATAATATCTTTTAAAAAAACCTCGATCACTCTTTTAGGTAGATAATCAACCATGATGGATTTTAATTGTTTTTGTGGATATGCTTTTTTATCAGACTTTAAAATTTCAAAAAGATTTTTTTCCGGAGTCATATCTATTGTGATTGTTTCACCTGGTTGCCAATAAGAAGAAATTTGTAAAACTGCAGGCCCGCTTAAACCGCGATGTGTAAACAATATATTTTCACGAAAGTGTATCTGCTCATGATTAACTAGCGCATCCACTGAAATACCTGAAAGCACTGATAACTTTTCTTTCTCATCGGCATGAAGCGTAAAAGGTACTAAACCTGCTCGCGTTGGCCAAACAGAAATGCCGAATTGTTCAGCCACTTTATATCCGAATGGACTAGCACCCATCGTTGGTATTGATAATCCACCGCTAGCAATCACTAATGATTGACAATGAAAGTGACCACGACTACTGCTGATTTTAAAATGATGATCGCTGTCTTTTTCAATTTTTTCTATGTGTGTGTTTAAACGAATTTCTGCATTCACTGATTCGCACTCTAATAATAACATATGCAGAATTTCCTGCGATTTATGATCGCAAAATAATTGCCCTAACGTTTTTTCATGAAACGCAATACCGTGATGCTTAACTAAATCAATAAAATCCCATTGTGTGTAACGACTCAATGCTGATTTACAAAAATGCGGATTGTGTGAAATATAATTGGCTGGATCAATATGATAATTTGTAAAATTACAGCGGCCACCACCGGACATCAAAATTTTTTTTCCTGGCTTATTGGCATGTTCAAGGACAACCACTTTACGCCCTCGCTTACCCGCTTCTATCGCACACATTAACCCAGCAGCGCCAGCACCGACAATGATAACATCTACTTTTTCCACCAGAGTTTGTCTATTTTGCCGGTGCACCCTAACCAAAGTTGTAAACTAAACCAAACTCGACTTGTCCTGATTCTGGTGTAATCGTTGTCTTTTTAGTAACGCTACTCAGTTTATCAAACGTAGTAAAAGTCGTATTTTGATAACGAATCGCGCTGTACTCCATTCTCACCGCAAAATGTTGAGAAACTTCTTGGTTAACACCTAAACCATATCGAAAACCACTTAATCGTTTACTAACATCTGCCAAAGAAGTATCTGTTGTGGAAATTTTAAAATTAGCATTAGCGTAAGCAAGTCGTAAATAAAATAATGTAGCTTGCGCTAATAAATATCCGGGTAACACACTTAAACCAAAACGATTAGGAATGGTATAAGAAGTTTTAGAAAAACTGCTATGAACAAATTCATCATTCGAAGCCTGTGATTCAACAGAACTCGTATCAATATTCGCTTCACCTGCCAAATAAAATTGTTGCTGACGCCAGCCATAACCACCAAAAAGCGTACCAAATATCCCTGTGCCCGCCATTTGCGTCGTGTTTTTGACATTAAAACTGCCAGGCATGATGACAGAAGAGCTTTGTTTAAAATTCGCAAAATCGGGGCCAACACCTGCACCTAGATAAAATCCCTCGCCCCAAGCAAGCGTTGAGAAAGATAACATACCCAAAATAATAGCTGTTTTCCTTAACATAGCTTCTCCTAATTAATATAAATAAAAACAAATAATACTTTAAAATAGCCGATTTTGATATCATTTTTTATTTTTATCATGTATTATTGAAAATTCATTCATTTAATCTAAGGAAGGATAGCAATGAGAAAATTAATTCTAGTTATTTCAACCCTATTAATAACACTTAGCAGCTTGGCTTATGGACTTTCAATTCAATCTTTAAATAAACTGCAAGTGATTAATACTCTTCAAAATAAAACTATTGTGACTATTCCATTAATTACGCTCAATAATGAGCTTATTAATAATACATTTACAGGTTATTTTGACAAAAATAATCAACTACAAGGTCGTTTTTCAGCAAAACCAGATAATGATCCGCAATCAGATCAAGGCAAATGGCTAGTAGAAGCCGATGGAACTTTGTGTGCAACTTGGCAGCACTGGCATCAAGGTAAACCTGTTTGTGTTACCGTTTACAAACTGGAAAATGGTCTACTCTTTGTGAACAAGAAGAGCAAAAAAATTGAAACCGTTGTGCTAGATGCGAATATTAAATCGGGTAATCAGTTGAGTTAATATTTATTGATAAATCTCTTTTTGAAGGCTCTATGTCATCCCGAGCGTAGCGAGGGATCTCCTGCTTAAGCAGGAGATCCTTCACCGCAAAGAACGCGGTTCAGGATGACACAAGCTTTCCCCCTTTGAAAAAGAGGGATTTGCTTTTTATACCCAGTTTCTCGGCTTCAAAAATTTATCGTACAATTCCGCCTCCGCGCTTCCCGGATCAGGATGCCATTGATATTTCCAAACAACCTCAGGAGGCAGCGACATTAAAATAGATTCAGTGCGACCACTTGTTTGCAAGCCAAATAATGTGCCGCGATCATATAACAAATTGAATTCTACATAACGCCCACGTCGATATTTCTGAAAATCTTTTTCGCGTTGAGTATAGGAAATATTTTTACGTTTTTCTAAAATTATTTTGTACGCTTCAAGATAATATTTACCTATATTTTTGATAAATGCAAAACACTGTTCAAACCCCCATTCATGCAAATCATCAAAAAATAATCCGCCAATGCCGCGAGGTTCTTGCCTGTGTTTTAAATAAAAATAATCATCGCACCATTTTTTAAATGTAGGATAAACTTCTTTACCAAAAGGTTCACAAGCTTTTTTTGCAAATTCATGCCATAGAACACAATCTTCTGCAAATCCATAATATGGCGTTAAATCAAAACCGCCACCAAACCAAAACACATTGTTTTCAGCAAGAAAAAATCTTACATTCATATGTGAGGTCGGCACATAAGGATTTACAGGATGAATGACCGCAGAAACACCTAGCGCTTGAAATGCTAACCCTTTTAATTCAGGACGTTTTTCAGTCGCCGCCGGAGGCAGATCACCTCCTAAGATGTGCGAAAAATTAACCCCACCTTTTTCAATCACACTACCATCAGTCAACACACGACTGATGCCACCGCCACCTTGGTGGTGCTGCCATCTATCCTCTGGAAATTTCTCTTTTTCCAAAAGGCTAAACGTCTCACAAATCATGTTTTGCAAGCTTAGCAAATATTCTTTTACTTCATTAATAGGGATTATCATTGTAGTATATTACTATAGAATGGGAGATATGGACAGATGACTACAGATTCTTTTAAAAGCCGCCGCACATTAACAGTAAATAATACTGAATATGACTATTTCAGCCTACCTGCTGCAGAAGATGCTGGATTAAAAGGCCTAAAGCAACTACCCGTCTCTTTAAAAATCCTACTTGAAAATCTTTTACGCCATGAAGATGGTAAAACAGTCACCACAGAAGATATCAAAGCCATCCCTGCCTGGTTAAAAAATAAATCTTCTGACCGTGAAATTGCTTACCGACCAGCTCGCGTGCTTATGCAAGATTTTACCGGTGTTCCAGCAGTCGCTGACCTTGCTGCCATGCGCTCTGCCATCGAAAAATTAGGCGGTAATGCTAAACGCATTAACCCACTCTCCTCTGTTGATTTGGTGATTGATCATTCTGTGCAAGTCGATCAATTCGGCAATAACAAAGCGTTAGATGTCAATGCAAAATTAGAAATGCACCGTAATCGCGAACGTTATGAATTTTTACGTTGGGGGCAAAAAGCATTCGAGAATTTTCGTGTAGTGCCGCCTGATACCGGTATTTGTCATCAAGTGAATTTAGAATTTTTAGCAAAAACAATTTGGTCACAAGAAATTAATGGCAAAAAATACGCGTACCCCGATACCTTAGTTGGCACAGACAGTCACACAACCATGATTAATGGTTTAGGTGTCTTAGGCTGGGGCGTTGGTGGTATTGAAGCAGAAGCGGCTATGTTAGGACAACCGATTTCTATGTTAATCCCAGAAGTCGTAGGCGTAAAACTCACAGGGAAATTGCGTGAAGGCACAACCGCAACCGATCTTGTACTCACTGTTACTCATCATTTACGTAAAAAAGGCGTCGTCGGAAAATTTGTAGAATTTTATGGTCCAGGATTAGATGAGCTCACTTTAGCTGATCGCGCTACTATTGCTAATATGGCACCGGAATATGGCGCGACTTGTGGTTTTTTTCCTATTGATCAAGCAACATTAGATTATTTACGTTTAACAGGTCGTGATGAACAAACTATCGCACTCGTAGAAACATATGCAAAAGCACAAGGCTTATGGCACGATAAAAATGCAGATGATCCTGTATTTACCGATATCTTAGAACTGGATTTAACAAGCATAGAATCAAGTCTTGCTGGCCCTAAGCGTCCACAAGATCATGTCACCTTAAATCAGTTAATACCTGCATTCGATAAACTACTCAGTGATGCTAATCGCTTAAATGAAAAAAAATCCGCTTTCAAAACCAGTGAAGATTATGATTTACATCACGGTGATGTCGTCATTGCTGCCATCACTAGTTGCACAAATACATCGAATCCTAGCGTGTTAATGGCAGCTGGATTACTCGCTAAAAAAGCCGTTGAGAAAGGCTTGAATCAAAAACCTTGGGTCAAAACCTCACTCGCACCAGGTTCACAAGTCGTAACGCTTTATCTTAAAGAAGCAGGCTTACAAAATTATTTAGATAAATTAGGATTTAATCTTGTTGGTTATGGTTGCACAACATGTATAGGCAATTCAGGTCCTCTACCCGACCCTGTTGCGAATACCATTACCCAAAATGATTTAATTGTCTCTGCTGTACTTTCAGGTAATCGTAATTTCGAAGGTCGTGTGCATCCACAAGTAAAAGCAAATTGGTTAGCTTCTCCACCATTAGTGGTTGCGTTTGCTATTGCTGGTACAACGCAAATTGATTTAAACAAAGAACCATTAGGTCATGATCAAAAAGGCCAAGCTGTTTTTCTTAAAGATATTTGGCCATCGAGTATTGAAATTGCAAAAGCAATGGAAAAAGTTAGCGGCAAAATGTTTAGAGAACAATACAAAGATGTTTTTACCGGCGCACATGATTGGCAAGCCATGAAAACACCCGATAGCCAAACCTATGTTTGGCAAAAAAGTTCTACTTATATTCACGAACCACCTTTTTTTGACGACATGCAAAAAACACCTGACAAATTACACAATATTCAAGGCGCACGCATTTTAGCAATCTTAGGCGACAGCATTACTACCGATCATATCTCACCTGCAGGCTCTATCAAAAAAGACAGTCCTGCTGGCCAATATCTATTAGAACATGGCGTCAGTGTTGCAGATTTTAATTCATTAGGTGCAAGACGTGGTAATCATGAAGTCATGGTGCGTGGAACGTTTGCTAACATCCGTATCAAAAATGAAATGTTAGATAATATAGAAGGTGGTTTTACTAAATATATTCCAACCGGTGAAACATTATCTATTTACGATGCCGCTATGCGTTACCAACATAATCATATCCCTTTAATTATTATTGCAGGAAAAGAATACGGCACCGGCTCTTCGCGTGACTGGGCAGCCAAAGGCCCTAAACTTCTAGGCGTTAAAGCGGTGATTGCAGAAAGTTTCGAACGTATTCATCGTTCTAATTTAGTTGGCATGGGTATTTTGCCTTTAGAATTTAAAAATCAAATGACGCGTAAAACTTTGCAACTCAAAGGTGATGAAGTTTTTGATATTTTAAATATAGATGGCAATATTCAACCTCATATGAATGTGCAAGCGAAAATTCATAGAACTGATGGTACAACAACTGATATTGAACTGCTTTGTCGTATTGATACCTTAAATGAAGTGGAATATTTTCGTAATGGTGGGATTTTGCAGTATGTGTTGCGGAGTATGCTATCTAAGGAAGTGGTTATTTAAGATGATATACGTCGTCCCGCGGCTTGTCCGCGGGATCCAGACGCCGTCCCGTGACTTGTTCACGGGAACCAGAACAAGTTATTCTCTGGATCCCGCGGACAAGCCGCGGGACGACGGAGTTCAATGAATTGTGTAACCCGTTTTTAAAGGGGGATTTTTCAGACAAATCAGCTAAAAAAGTTGTATTTAAGTGAAAAATCAGTTACTATCCGCTCACTTCACGCAAGACCTCTATTTATTTATTATGCTAAACAACTATTAACTGATTGATTTTTAATCAGCTATTGGGTATTTTCTCAATAATATATAGAGATCTTGTAATTTTTGTTCAAAATGATACAATGCGTGTGAGCATTTGCTTACACAGAAACACGTAATTATCGACATACAATTATTATTATATACGTTACACAAGAAAGTCAGAGGAACAAAGAACCATGAAAAGTGCGACAACGTCAACAGCAGCTAGTAACTCAGGGCAGACTGTGTTGCCATCTACCGCCGCATCACAACCTGCCATTAGCGAACATAATGATTCAGCAAGCAGTACAGCACATACTGGCGCTGTTACTTCTTCTACAACAGGCACTCCAACAACACCGCCTAATATAGGCGCTTCTCCAGACGCACCTGTACATGCACTAGATTCAAAAAATGTAATCTCTTCAACACCTTCAGCAGCAAATGCTGCAGCATTTGCTGCGTTTGAAGCGCTTGCTACTAAGGTTTTTAATCATGCTAGTTTTTCTGAACTCATAATAGAAAAGTTATTAGGTCAAGCAAAACAACGAGCACACAACAGAACAAGAGTACGTCTCCAAACAAACATAGAAGAATTAAACAATAAACTAAAAACAGTTTCAAAACCTGATGTAATACAAACAGAAATCGCTCTAAAAGAAACTGAATTGAAAACGCATGAATTTGAATTTGAACATTTGAAAAGAATTGTCACTCCAGCTAATGTTTTAGCAACCTACTTACACTTTATGTGCCATGATGTTCCTGGGATAACTGCTTTTTTCCCAATAGAACAAGATGATAAAAGCACTATTATAGAATATACCCACAAAAATATCATGAAATTTGGCTTAGCAATGAAACATTTTTTTGTAAATGTTTTCAAAACAGATCAAATTTATAGTACTACGGCCAAAGAGATTCTTGATAAAACTGATTTTAGCGCATCAAAGCAAAGCTCCTATAGAAAATTTGAAGGTCATAATAAAATTTTTCTAGATACTATTTATAACAAAGACACTGACGCAGTTTTATTACTTTGTCCACCCAGCAGTCTAGAAGATCGTAACGATGAAATTATAGCTAGTAACGATTCTAAAAGTAATGAAATTAAAGCTGGTAATGATTCTAAAAAAGCAGATGATGCGAATGATAAGCGTTTTAAAACACCGAGAGGCAAGATATTAGAAAATTTAGTTAACCATTTTCTTCAGGAAAATAGCTCTGAATTACGAACATTATACCTTTTTATCGGACATGACGATGACATTACCCAAGACAAAGACACAGCAAAAACACTAGCGAGAGGAAAAACAAATACTTTATTGGCTGAAACCAAACCCTTTGAAGGTAATTCTCGCGTTAAAATCTTGACTGATTATGATGTTTGGTCTATGCCAAGCTATAAAATAGCTATTGACTATTTATCAAAAAAATTCACAAGTTATCTGGACATTACTAATAAAAAAACGGTAACTGCAAGAGAGCTAGCTAATATTCAAAATTGCACTAACAAACCGGACGATTTAGAGCTCCTGATTAGGGCCATTTTCTGCGACACACGTGATCACTTTGAGAAAGTAGCTAAAAAATTAGCTGCAATGCAGATGAATGCCATTATGGCAAAAGAAGCAGCAAAAAAAGATGATCCTAAACCTAAACAACCGCACACCTCTCTCCAAGTGGATGTTAGCAGCGCTGCTGCAATCATCCCAAATCCACATAAGGATTCTTATTCTGCTCCAGTCTCATTTGGCGCTAGCCCTACTGGCCCTCTTACTACGGTGAGACCTCATAGCACAGGCTCCATGGGTAGTAACGATACTTCAACTATGTTCACTGTTACCCCATTTCATACCACTCCTTCAGTTTCAACTGCAACTTCGATTTCGACTTCTGCAACAAATAGTCCTGCTTTGACTGCAATGCCATCGACGTCTTCAAATGTTCCACCAATAGATAACAAAGGCCATAAAACAGTCTCTGCACCTGTAACACCCACTGCACCGAATCCTCCTATGAGTACACCCAATATTGTGAAGCAGTTATCAGCTGGATCAACACCTATAACACCTGTAAGTGCTTCAAACACAGCACTCAAACCTCCTGTATACCGTAAGGTACCAGACGATGATAGAAAAAGACGTGCAGAAAAGAAGGTTCTTTTACTCGTTAAAGATATATATAAAGACGCACAGGCAGGGGTACACAGCGAAGAAGATCTAAATGATATCAAAGAATTTACGCTATTTTTACTTGAGCCAACAAAAACTAACACGCAGCAATCGGTATCAACACCAACTACAGTAACAGTAGTTAATGAGCAACAATCAACACCAGCATATTTTGATGTGACACGACCAGTGCCGCCAGCAGCTAATAATCAATCAATAACACCAACAGTGCAACAGCAAGTACCACCAGTAACTAATAGTCAATCAACAACACCAACACCGGGGATTTAATAAATGATAGATACACCAGACCAAGCAGCAAAAAAAAACAGCGCTACTAAAAACTATGATTTAAAATCTATTGAAATTCTCATACGTTTTTCAAAAATATATAAAGAAGTAAAAGGCGACCCCGTAAGAGCCGACCAGGAACGTAAAGCAGCATGGGCGGAACTTGATAAGTTGGAATACACCCCAAGCACTAATCTTCGTAGTATAATCCCGACCTCTAATAATGCTTTCTAAGGGTTTCTTCTAATGTGGTTTGCGCCACCGGCTTAATTAATACTTGATCTGCCCCTACACGCAAACAACGTTTTTGTTCAGCAACTTCTGAAAAACCTGTTAAAGCCACAATAGGTACTGTTACACCCGACTTACGCATCAGTTTAATCAATTTAAAACCATCCATGTCTGGCAGTCCAATATCCACAAATAGAATATCAAATGGAACTGACAACTTTTCTGCTTGTTTATTTTTCTTGTGCATTATCTGAGGATCGAGATTGAATTTTTTTAACACTTCTTGTGCGCAATCCATGGTAGTCACTTCACACCCCAGATTTTCCAGCATTTTTTTATGGATAAACTGTATCATTTTATCATCTTCAAGCAATAATACATTATTTGGGAAAGATACTTGCCCCGATTTACTTAAATGGGTATTTTGCTGATAACTCTCAACCGTATTACGCAATAATTTAAACGTAAAGTAAAAAGTAGAACCCTTACCCAAACTGCTTTTTACTTTAATTTTTCCTCCCAGCAAACTAACTAAGCGCTTAACAATAGAAAGTCCAAGTCCCGTACCCGTCAAGCTACGGCTGCGTGTGTATGTATCTTCTAATTGATGAAAGCGTTTAAAAATATGTTTAATTGCATCCCCTGAAATACCGACGCCAGTATCAGTAACAGAAATATTAATCTCAGAATAATCAGATAAAGTATTTACATTAGAAATTATCAAAGTGACTTCGCCCTGCTCAGTAAACTTTAATGCATTACCTAATAAATTAATTAATATTTGTTTTATCGCATTTTGATCGCCAATAAATTCAGTTGGCAACGTTTCATCATATTCTAACTTTAATAAAATATGTTTTGCTTTAGAATTCGCACTCATTATACCTATGACAGAATCTGCTGTTGTCTTTAAATTAAATGGTAAAGAGACTAATTTAAACTTCTTTGCTTCTAGTTTACTATAATCCAATACGTTATTAATCAACGATAAAAGATAATCGCTGGAATAACTAATATTTTTTAAATATTCATCGTATTCTGCAGCAGGCAAATTTTTATTTTTTAAAAAATGAATAAACCCCAAAACGCTAGTGAGTGGAATACGAATTTCATGGCTGATCATCGATAAAAATTGGGTTTTAGCACGTGCAGCATCTTCAGCTTTTTTCTTGGCAACTTTTAATAATTCCTGGGCTTTTTTGTGGGCAGTAATATTCATGGATGAACCCAACAAACCAATAACTTTTCCTTCTTTATTATAAAGTGGTCTTTTACTAGAAATATAATATTCAATATTACCCTTAAGATCGCGAATAGGTTCTTCTATTGTACGCTCCTTACCAAGGTTCATGACTTCAAAGTCAATTTCATCAACGGCTGCTGCTGTATCAGCATCTGCTATTTGACCTGCTACTTTACCAATAATCTCATCCGGTGTCTTAAGTCCAAGAGCATGAGCCTGGCTGATATTACACCCTAAATATTTTCCATCAATACCACGCCAATAAATATTACCTGGCGCGAGCGCGATAATCGATTTAAGTGCATCATTTTCGGCTTTTAACATGATGATTTGCGTATCTTTATTGATTTTTTTCATGTTTCCACGTAGTCCCCTGTGCTCCATCCTCCAGAACAATGGCCATGGCAGAAAGTTCAACACGTATACGATCTGCTTCCATAAAATCTTTAGCTGCACGTGCAGCATTTCTGGCTTTAATCAGATTTTCAATTTTGGCTACATCTAAATTTTCCTTCCCTGATTGAAAAAAATCTTCTGGCTTAGATTGCAAAATACCGAGTATGCCAGCTAATTTTTGTAATAAAGCAGCGTGTTGTCCTGCTTTATTCATATCTTGATCACGTAAACGTTGAATCTCATGCGCCAGTTCAAATAAAACAGCAAGTGCTATTGGTACATTAAAATCGTCATCCATAGCCGCTATAAAATTTTTTTCAAAATCGCTATTTTTTATTGGTTCTGCTATTGGTAAATCCTTTAATGCTGCATAAAAACGTTCTAAAGCATGACGCGCCTGATCTAAACTTTGATGACTAAAATGCAAAGGACTACGGTAATGACTAGTAATTAAAAAATAACGCAAGACTTCCGGAGTATGATCTTTCAACACATCACGTATCGTGAGAAAATTGCCCAGTGACTTAGACATTTTTTCTTTGTCCATTTGCAAATAACCCGTATGCATCCATGTATTCACAAATGTTTTATTTGATGCTGATTCTGATTGAGCAATTTCATTCTCGTGATGTGGGAAAATTAAATCTTTTCCGCCCGCATGAATATCAAAATGTTCGCCTAACAAATCCATAGACATAGCTGAACATTCAATATGCCAACCTGGTCTGCCAAGCCCCCAGGGTGAATCCCACGAAGGTTCATTAGGTTTTGCCAGTTTCCATAGCACAAAATCCAAAGGATCGCGCTTGATATCAACGACGTCAACACGTGCCCCACTCTCTAGTTGATCAATATTTCTATGCGCAAGACAGCCGTAATTTTTAAAATTGCGTACTTCAAAATAAACATCGCCATTTTCTGCAATGTATGCTGATTTATTTTTTAATAATTTTTCAATCAATTTAATAATATCAGGAATATAGTCTGTCGCTCGCGGTTCATGATCTGGTTTTAATAACCCTAATGCGGAAAAATCTTCATGCATGGCTTTAGTAAAACGTTCAACTAATACATAAAATTCTTCGCCATTTTCATGTGATCGTTTTATAATTTTATCATCAATATCTGTGATATTACGTACAACTGTCACTTCATAACCCGAGGCTTTTAGATAGCGAATAATGACGTCAAAGCCTGCATAAGTTCTAGCATGACCTAGGTGACAATAGTCATAAACAGTGACACCACAAATATAAAGATGTATTTTGCCTGGTTTAATAGGCGTAAAAACATCTTTTTGTCGCGTCAAACTATTGTAAATTTTCAACATATTATGTTCCCGCTAAATCTAGGGCATGATGAAAGCGTTTACGTACTTTTTCTTTACCTAGCAAATTAACAATGTGCAATAGTTCTGGTCCATGCTGCTCGCCAGTTAGCGCGATACGCACTGGCATAAACAATTGTTTTCCTGAAACACTGCATTGATCTTTCACTTGATTTAATATGGCTTTAATATCTAAATTATGCTGCTCAACACCTGTTAATAATGCCGCGAAAAAATCTTTTCCAGCTTCTTTTAAAATAGCAATCTGGTCTGCTGTTAACAATAAAGAATCATTGAACAATACCTTCGCCCAATGTGCGGCTTCTTTAGGAAATAAAATATTATGACGCATCATTTCAACAAATTCATTTTGCATAGCTGTAGGCACTTTTGCTTTAATTTCATCACCTAACCATTGCCATGCTGATGTTACATCTAATGTCATCACGGCTTCTTTTTGCCAATGCAATAATTGGTTCATATCAAATCGTGTGGGGCTGCGGCTTAAGCGGTTAATTTGAAAATTTTCGCTTAATTCTGTAAATGATAATAGTTTTTGTGAATCATACGTATGACTTAAACGCGCCATGTAATTGCCTAATGCGATCGGCAGAAATCCTTGCTCACGCATTTCATTAACACTAAAACTGCCATGACGTTTAGATAACGGCGTACCATCATCACCTGTAATTAATGATAAATGTCCGTACTCTGGCGCGCGTAAATTTAGTGCTTGCAGAATCATTAACTGTCTTGGTGTATTGGTTAAATGATCTTCGCCGCGAATTGCACAAGTCACACCCATTAAGGAATCATCAATCGCATTGCAAAACATAAAAGACGAGGAACCATCGGCGCGCCGTATAATAAAATCACCAATATCATCACTTTGAAATACCTGTGTTCCCTTAATTAAATCCGTAAATTCAATTTTGGTTTTTGCTGGTACTTTGAAGCGTAAAGCAGGTTTTAAGCCATTGGCTAATTTATCATTGATTTCTTTTGCAGTTAATTTTGCGCATGTGCCTGGGTAACGTGGTGCTTGTCCGCGAGATAATTGTATTTTGCGATTGAGTGCTAATTCTTGATCGGTACAAAAACAAGGATAGACACGCTCTGCTTTTTCTAATTGATGATAATAATTATCATAAATAGCATGTCGCTGTGACTGCCAATACGGGCCATTATTCCCGCCGACGTCTGGGCCTTCATTCCAATGTATATTTAGCCAGCGTAAATCATGTTGTAATAAATCGATGTGTTTGATTTCCGAGCGGGATTGATCAGTATCTTCGATACGTAATAAAAAAATGCCTTGCTCTTTTTGAGCAAGCAAAGCATTGAATAATGCGGTACGTGCATTGCCTAAATGCAGCATTCCCGTTGGACTTGGGCAAAAACGGGTTTTCATGTCAATTTCCTCTTTTCACCATCC
>Ga0207093_1038_pt1 | contig 24078 bp, 15 predicted proteins | sample Alteio_BWMinHeat_89_FD_153519 | JGI IMG/M metagenome (GOLD analysis project Ga0207093, IMG submission 153519) | Enriched cells from forest soil in Barre Woods Harvard Forest LTER site, Petersham, Massachusetts, United States -... | ecosystem: Environmental > Terrestrial > Soil > Temperate forest >... | reverse complement strand
CTTCGAGAGTGGCATCGAACACGGAAGTTGAGAACTGCTCTCCTTCAGAAGAGACGCGGTTCACCCACTCTACCGCAGCATGCGCGCCGACATAGAGCTGGATGCGCGGCGCAGCAAGGGCGCCTTCGCCAGTAATAAGCGATGTGCAGTGAATGGGCTCTTCAATCACCACTTTCGGAGGCACGTAGACAAAGAGTCCCGTATCGAAAAGCGCGCCGTTTAAGGCTGCGAAAGGATCCTTCTCCTCTTGAAAAGAGCGAACGAGTTGGGCGTGTAAAAAGTGTCCATAGGGGCCGAGCGCTTCTTTAAGCGGGAGGATGACAACTTGGCGCGGTAGACCCTCCAGAGAGGAGAGTTCAGGGGCATACCTGCCATTGACAAAGACCAGGTGCGGACCGGCTACTTGAAAAGGCAGCTCTGCGACCTCGGCGCTCATGGAAAAAGCGGCTTCATAGGGCTGACTTAAAGGGAGATATTGGAAGGCCTCTTCGCGCTCGGGGAGTCCCAGCTCGAGGAAGCGCTGCCACGCCTTTTCGCGCAGCGGCACGCTCTTCACACTCTTCACTTCATCTTGTAGCTGATCGAAAAAGCGCTGTCTCATCTATCGTAGCCCTTCTCTTCGACTTGAAGAGCAAGTTCTGGACCGCCGCTCTCTGCGATGCGGCCGTCGATCATGATGTGGACAAAGTGGGGACGGATATAGTCGAGCAGGCGCTGATAGTGCGTGATGAGCAGGAGGCTGTTGTGTGGGGTGAGGAGGCGTTTGACGCCGCAGGCGACGAGGCGCAGCGCATCGATGTCGAGGCCTGAATCAGTCTCGTCGAGAATCGCGAGTTTGGGCTCCAAAACGGCCATTTGCAGGATCTCATTGCGCTTTTTTTCGCCGCCGGAGAAACCCTCGTTGAGATTACGCTGGATGAATTCCGCCTTCATCTCCAATAGAGCAATTTTCTCATCGAGCTTCTTCATGAACTCTTCCATGGTGATGAGAGATTCGCCATGCGCTTTCAATTTCGAGCAGTAAGCCGTATAGAGAAACTGCGCATTGCTGATACCAGGAATTTCGAGCGGATATTGGAAACCGACAAACAGCCCCAGATGTGCGCGCTCTTCGGGATCGAGTTCTAGAATATTTTGACCGCCGAAGATGATCTCGCCCGATAAGATCTCATATGCAGGATCCCCTGCGAGCACCTTTGCAAGCGTCGATTTGCCTGCGCCGTTGGGACCCATGATCGCATGGATCTCTCCCTCGCCGATTTCAAGACTAAAGCCGCTAAGAATGACCTTGCCCTCTATAGCGACATGTAAATTACGTATTTCTATCATAGTGTTAACCCACTGAATTTTCTAGTTTTAGCGTCAAAAGCTTCTGCGCCTCAGCTGCAAATTCAAGAGGGAGCTCTTTGATCACCTCTTTACAAAAACCACTCACAATCATGCTGATTGCATCTTCGCGCGAGATGCCGCGCGCTTGCAGATAGAAGAGCTGCTCCTCATTCATCTTCGAAGTCGACGCCTCATGTTCGACGCTGCAGCTATTGTTGCCGACTTCGATATAAGGGAAGGTATTTGCCGAGCAGCGATTGCCCACTAGCATCGAGTCGCACTGCGTATAGTTGCGCGCATTTTCCGCACGTGGCGCCATTTTGACAAGTCCGCGATAGGTGTTGTGCGAGTTATCTGCGGAAATCCCCTTAGAAATGATCGTAGAACGCGTGTTTTTGCCGAGGTGGATCATCTTGGTGCCCGTATCGGCTTGCATCTTGCCGCTGGTGAGCGCCACCGAGTAAAATTCGCCGACCGACTCGTCGCCCTGCAGGATGCAGCTCGGATATTTCCAGGTAATGGCCGCTCCGGCTTCGACCTGTGTCCAGGAGATTTTTGAGCGAAATCCTGCGCAACGGCCGCGCTTGGTCACGAAGTTGAAGATCCCTCCCTTGCCGGTTTTCGGATCGCCCGCATACCAGTTTTGCACCGTGGCATACTTGATCTCCGCATTGTCGTGCGCGATGAGCTCTACAACCGCAGCATGCAGCTGATTGTTATCGTAGGCGGGCGCCGTGCATCCCTCGAGATAGCTCACATAGGAGCCCTCTTCAGCGATGATCAGCGTGCGTTCAAATTGTCCCGTCGACTTGTCATTAATGCGGAAATAGGTCGACAGCTCGATCGGGCAGCGCACCCCTTTGGGCACGTAGACAAAAGAGCCATCGGAAAAGACAGCCGAGTTGAGTGCAGAAAAATAGTTGTCGCCGATCGGCACTACGGAACCGAGGTACTCTTCGATGAGCTCAGGGTATTTGTGTACAGCTTCGGAAATCGAGCAGAGAACCACCCCCGCCTCTTCAAGCGTTTTCTTAAAAGTCGTTCCCAGGGAAACCGAGTCAAAGACGAGATCGACCGCCACATTGGAGAGGCGCTTCTGCTCGTCGAGCGGAATGCCCAGCTTCTCGAATGTGCGGATCAGCTCCGGATCGACCTGGTCGAGGCTCTCAATCGACTGCTTCTTCTTGGGCGCGGAATAGTAGCTGATCCCCTGGTAGTCAATCGGCGGGAAGGAGACGTTGGCCCAAGTCGGCTCTTCCATCTCCAGCCATCTCGCGTAAGCTTTCAGACGAAACGCCAGAAGAAAAGGCGGTTCACCCTTCTTTTCTGAAAGGGCGCGCACCGTGTCTTCTGTCAGCCCCTTTGGAAACGACTCCGTTTCAATCGGGGTGACAAAACCATATTTATATTCTTTAAGAAATTCTTGCGTTGTCATCGCCGTCTATCATACCTGAAGAGGCACCAAGATGCAATCGAGCAGAGGCAAGCTGCTCGGGAGTGTCTATACCAAAAACTTCACTTTGCGTTTCATGGACCCGCACTTTGAGGCCGCCTTCCAGATAGCGCAGCTGCTCAAGCTTTTCCGCTTTTTCAAGTGGACTGAAGGGTAAAGTAGAAATTTTCTTTAGCATCGAGCTGGCATAGGCGTAGAGCCCGATGTGCTTGTAGTAAATTTTTTCCACACTACTTTCCCGATAGTAGGGAATGGCTGATCTAGAAAAATAGAGGGCGTAGCCCTGCGTATCACAGACCACTTTTGCAATATGCGGCGAAGTGGGATCGGCGATTTTTTTGCGCAGCGTCCAGATCTCCTCATCATCGCACGTCTGCAAAAGATCCTTGATCATGCTAGCTGTGACAAAGGGTTCGTCGCCCTGCCAATTGACCCACACGTCAGCTTGCACCAGTCCGCGCTTCTGCAGCTCGATGAGGCGCTCGGTGCCATTTTCACAGCGCTCAGATGTCATGAGCGCCTGTGCGCCAAAACCCTTCACCACAGAATAGAGCTCATCCGTATCGGGGGAAATGATCACCTCGTCGAAGAGCTTCACGCGCATAGCAGCTTCCCAGACCCACTGGATGAGCGGCTTGCCGTTAATCTCCGCGAGCATCTTGCGCGGCAGGCGCGAAGAGGCTAGGCGGGCTGGGATGACACAGACAACTTTTCTATTTTTATACATGGCACAGCAAATGGAAATCTATGTGTAGAGCTTTGGCAAGTTTCTTTGCCACTTTTTCTCCAACAGATCTTTGTCCATTCTCCATTTTAGAGATATTTTCTTGGCTGATTCCAGTTCGTTTAGCAAGTTCTTTTTGCGAGATCCCTTCTCTGTAACGCGCACCTCTGAGGGCTAAACCCGCCTTCGAATATTTAGCAATACGGCTCGCAGCAAGTTCTTCCCAAGGAGTAGGATCGGATTCAGCGTATTTCTTCAAAAATGCTTCAAGCTTGTGGAGGTGTTTTTCTGATACAAAAGAAAGCTTTTTTTTCTTTCCAGGCATCTCGATAACAACCTTAAAGGTAGGCTCATGATTAGTAGGGTGCGTTTTCGTGTGAACCGACATAATATACCTCAATTTGTCTACTTAGCTTGTCAACAAGTTTCCAACATGCGACATATGTGGGATTCCCTTTGCGAAGATGACAATGAAAATGATCTTTTCCTAACAGTCCATAATGAGGCCATGCAGCCAAATGTGGACCGAATGATTGAAGATCGAGCGCCAATAAGTCAATCACGTCAATAATCGAAGGCTTTTTAGAACCGCTACGCTCGAGTTTTTTATACTGCTTCTTTGCTTCTCGAGAAAAAGTTACGGTCCAATTAGGCATTCCACTCCTTTTATTGTAGCTGAAATTATGACATATGTCAATTTATGACGTAAGTCATTTATTAAGAAACTTCAACGTACCAGCTGATCGTCTTATCGAGGCCTGCTTCGAATGCATGGCGCGGATGCCAACCCAACTCTCTCTCTATTTTCGAGCAGTCGAGAGCATACCGGAAATCATGCCCCGGACGGTCGGCGACAAATGCGATGCGCTGAGTATAGTGGCTAGAATCCACGCCTTGTACAGCTGCCAACTGCTGGATGAGTAGGTGAAGGAGATCGATGTTGCGCTTCTCTAGGCCTCCGCCAATGTTGTAGCGCTCCCCGCGTCTACCCTCTTGGAGAATGAGCCAGACCGCTTCCGCGTGGTCTTCGACGAAGAGCCACTCGCGCACATTCTCTCCTGTGCCGTATAAGGGCAGCGGAGCCTTCGTTAGACAGTTTGCAATCATGCGCGGGATGAACTTCTCGGGAAATTGGCGCGGGCCATAGTTATTGCTGCTATGGGAAATTGTGGTAGAGAGGCCATAGGTCTTCGCATAGGCCATGACAAAGTGGTCGGCTGCTGCTTTGGATGCCGCATAGGGAGAATTGGGACGATAGGGCGACTCTTCTGTGAATGCACCCGTGTGGATCGACCCGTATACCTCGTCAGTGGAAATCTGATGGAAGTGGATCCAAGGGAAGCGGCGGACCACTTCCAGAAGGCTGATCGTGCCATCGACATTGGTGCGGTAGAAGAGGCGCGGATCTTCGATGCTGCGGTCGACGTGGCTTTCCGCAGCAAAGTGGACGATCGCATCGATGGCGTGTGTGCGCACGATCTCTTCGACCAGTGCTCCATTTAGGATGTCCCCGTGAATAAAGATGTGACGCGGATCGTCTGGAAGATGGCGCAGATTCCCCGCATAGGTGAGCAGATCGAGCGTGACGATCTTTTCCGCGCGCTCAAGAGCAAAGCGGACAAAGGCGGAGCCCATAAAGCCCGCGCCGCCGGTTACAAGCAGACGTTTGAACATACGTAATCCTCTATCACTTCATCAGTTGTGCGCACTCGGGTAAGCTTTTCGATCTTGTCTGTCGCGAGTGCTGAATAAACAGGACGCGGTGCAGGTGCCGTAAACGTGAACGGGATGAGTGTGTGGCATTTCACGGGCAGCCCTGCGGATTTGGCTTTGGCGAGCAGTTTTTCGGCAAAGGCGTAGCGCGTGATAGGCTCCCCGGTCGCGAAATGGAAAAGACCGTTGGCATCTTTTAGTTCCATGAGAAGTTCTGCTAGATCAAGAACATAGGTGGCTCGGCTGGTCTGGCTCGCATCGATTTTTAATTCGGGTTCCGTGAGGAGCTTCTCGAGCAGGATCGAGAGAAAATTCTTGCCCCTCCCAAAGCCAAAGAGCCAGGACGTACGGATGATGAGCGCAGAGGGCATCTCGGTGAGGAGCCCCTCTTCGCCGGCGCGCTTGCTTTTGCCATAGATGCCGAGAGGGTGGCACGTGTCGTCTTCTGTATAGGGAGTGCGCTTTTTGCCGTCGAAGACGTAGTCAGTAGAGAGATGAATGAGGCGCAGGCCATGACGCTGGGCTGCACGGCCGAGGTGTAAAGGCCCTTTTTCGTTCACAGCATAGGCCTGCTCGACTTCGACTTCCGCCCGATCGACATTGCTGTAAGCTGTGCAGTTAATGAGATGTGTGCAGCCGGATGTCTGCACCCAGCGCATGACGGCATCTTCGTTAGTGACGTCGAGCTGTTCGTGAGTTGTGCCCACGGCATCGGGGCATAGATCCATCAGCGTGCTGCCGAGAAGCCCCTTCGATCCTATAATGCCTATTTTCATCTGACGACCTCGGCAAAAGCGGGCGCTGTACGATCCTTATCAGAGAGGATCGGGCTTTCGACCGGCCATTCGATTCCGACAGAGGGATCGTCATAGCGAAAGCCTCGCTCTGTTTGCGGATCGTAGAAAGTGCTGACCTTGTAGATCACATGCGCCGAATCGCTCAGCACTGCAAAACCGTGGGCAAAGCCGACAGGGACAAAGAGCTGCTGAGGCTCCTCCGCATCTAAAAAGAAGCCCTTCCACTGCCCAAAAGTAGGGGAATCGCGGCGAATATCGACGCACACATCGTAAATCCGGCCTTGGATCACTGAGACCAGCTTAGCTTGGCCCGGGGTCTCCTGAAAATGCATGCCGCGGATGACGCCTTTACGAGAATAGGAATGGTTGTCTTGGACAAATGGGCAGGGGAAAGAGCCCTTGTAGAACTCCTCAAAAAAGCCGCGTTCATCCTTGAACCTCTTGAGGTTTATAAGCTGTAAATCCGTCATTTTTCTTCCAGAAATATCGGCCAGTATACTAAATTGGTCGGGTTTTTTAGGAGTTATTTATGCATGCCCCTCGTTCACATGGTCACGTTTTAGGCGGAAGTCTTCTCATCGCCGGTACGACAATTGGCGTGGGAATGCTAGCCCTACCCGTTGTAACAGGCCCCGGCGGCTTCTGGCCCTCTATCCTCGTCTATCTCGCCTGCTGGATCTTTATGCTCTGCACCGGCCTGCTCCTCCTCGAGGTATGCAGCTGGATGCCCCCTGATACCAACCTGATTTCGATGGCCCAGCGCTACTTGGGCCGGTATGGAAAGATCGCCTGCTGGTTCATCTACTTATTTCTCTTTGAAACGGTGATGATCGCCCACGTCGTCGGCGGCGGAAGCATCTCGAGCGAGATCCTCGCCGGCAAGCTCAGCCCTCAAATATCTCTGCTCATCTACGTCCTCCTCTTTTCTCCCGTCGTCTACCTCGGTACAAAAGCAGTCGACCGCCTCAATCTGCTCATGTTCAGCGGCGTGATCCTCTCCTACCTGCTCTTTGTCTTCGTCTCCTACAAACACGTCGATTGGGCGCTGCTCACCTTCAAAAACTGGTCCAAGGCTTGGCTTGCACTCCCCGTGCTTTTCACTGCCTTTACCTACCAGGTGATCATCCCGACCCTGATGACTTACATGCATCGCAATGTGAAGCGCGTCCGCCTCGCTATTCTGATCGGGACTTCGATTCCTCTTCTCGTCTACCTCGTCTGGCAAGTGATGATCCTAGGGATCGTCCCTGCTGAAGGCCCGAACGGACTCTCCGAAGCGGCTGCAAAAGGCCAGAATGCGATCACCCCGCTCAGACACTTCCTAGGGGAAACTAATGTCTATGCGATTGGCAAGGCATTTGGCTTCTTTGCGATGACAACCTCCTACATCGCCCTTTCGCTTGCCTTTCTCGACTTTTTGGCCGACGGTCTCAAAGTCAAAAAAGTGGGCCTCCGCAAAGTGTTCCTCTGCCTGCTCATTTTTGTGCCTCCGACTATCATCTCCCTCATCAATCCCAACATCTTCATCACAGCATTGGGATATGCGGGCGGGATCAGCTGTGCGATTCTCTTTGGCATCTACCCTCCGCTTATGGTGTGGGTGGGCCGCTATCGCATGGGGAATACAACCGGTCAGCAGGTTCCGGGAGGAAGAGTTTTCCTTTCTCTCCTGATCCTGTTCATCTTGATTGAATTAGCTATTGAACTCTTTCCGCAACTACTGTAATTTGTTTTTTATGAAAAGATTTCTTTTGTCTCTATTGACATGTTTCGCAGCTGCACCACTCGCATATGCTGGAGTGGATGCAGGGATGATCCTGCTGACCCAGTTTGAACACAAGTATCGCCCCCCAGCTCAGCCTGGCGCTCCTGCTCAACCTCAACCTCCTCCTGCACCGACGGGCCCCTGGTTCACCGGTCCGCTGCTGACGCCTTCCGGTCACGTCATTCCTGTTGGCTACATCAACGTCGAACCCTATCTTTTTGTGAACGTCAATACCGGTGTCTACAATAGACACTGGCATGCGATCAAAACGCCCAAATTCTACAACATCAACTTCCAGCTGCCGATTCAGATCGGCGTCACCAAATGGATGGACGTGGCCATTGTCCCTCAGGCTAGCTACAATCGCACGAAGCACGCCCACGATTCAGTAATCAATGACCTGCCGACCAACCTCGATTTCCAGATTATTGCAGATACCGCTGAGAACCGTCGTCCAGGCATCAAATTCTACATCCAAGAAATATGGCCCATCGGCAAGTACCAGAAGTTAAGCCCCCATAAGCTCGGCACGGATATAGGCGGCAGCGGTTCGTTCATCACCAACGTCGGCTTCGTGATCACCCGCACCTACCATCTCAATTGCGAACACTATCTCGCTCTGCGCTTTAACACCTACTACAGTATTCCCTCTTCTGTGCACGTGCGCGGCTTGAATGCTTATGGTGGCGCGCATGACACGCACGGCACCGTACATCCAGGAAGGTCGTGGAATGTCCTCTTCGGCCTTGAATACAGCATGACACAAAACTGGGCTCTTGCTTTCGATGCTTACACTTATTGGAAAGACAAAACGCGCTTTAACGGCCACTCTTCTGCACCCGTCGGCGGACCTTCTTCCGTTCAGGTCAGCCTTGCACCCGCGATCGAATATAACTGGAGCTCTTCGCTTGGTATCATCGCCGGTTCCTGGTTTAGCATTGCAGGCCGCAACTCTCCCCGCTTTGCCAGCGGCGTGATTGCGCTTAACTACTTCGGCCCTCTGCGCAAACAGAAGTGCGGTCCTTCCTCATCATCATCCGACTCATACGACAGCGGCGGCGGTGGTGGAACACCATAATTTAGAGGCTGCGCTAGAAAAGGCGGGTGATGCGACTGAAGCTCCCCCGCCTCCTAAAGGCGGCATCCCCCCTCAACGCCTACCCGGCTTTATCCGTTGGCCCATCCGCACCTTCTTTTTGCCCTTTCTCTGGCTCGACATTGCGATGCAGCGTGTGGCGCGTGCGATCGTCCGCCCTCCCTACAAACAGGCCGGTAAATGCTTAAAGCGGGGCAATTGCTGCCATTACATCATGATGCGCAAACCGCGCGGTCCTTTAGGTGTGATCTTTCAGCTTTGGAATACAGAGGTCAACGGCTTCTACTTGCGCAGTCAAGAACCTCATGAATATGAGGGCCACCGCGTCTCCGTCATGGGCTGCCGCTACCTGCAAAAAGATGGGAGCTGCAAGCACTACGCCTTCCGCCCGATGGTCTGCCGCAAATGGCCTGTGATCGCGCACTTCGGCCATCCGCGGATGCTCAAGGGGTGTGGATTCAGGGCTATTCCTCGGGATGGGAAGGGCACGTTCCCGGATTAACCGCATTGAAAGTACTAATGGTGCCTATATTTCCACCCGCGTCATCGTACGTAAACGTCCCATTATGTTGGACAAGCGTAAAACCATTCGATGTGCGGTTGTCTTCTAAGAAGACGCAGAAAAAGCCATTTGGCTGATCGAAGTCGGCGAAAAAGTCTCCAAAAGTATTATTCTCCATGGTATTTCCAATCGCGCTGGCATTAAATACGAGCGGTGCAGTGCCGCCGCTGGCACCCGAAAGAGTTTCCAGGTCGATTCCCTCGTGCGCAGATGAGTTAATGGTGTTACCCAGAATTTGCGCATTCATGGTCACAGTATTGGCATTGGATCCGATGTCATCGGCAGCAATAAAGATACCCGATTGCGTTGGGTTGTTGATGGTATTATTTTCAACAAGGGCCGACGTCGTAGAAAATGCCGTGTTATCTTGGAATTTTTCAGCGAATATATTGACTCCCGCTCCCGTTAATGTATTATCCGTGAAGTTGATGCTCCAGTCAATTGCGCCATTTTGACCTACCGTGATATCCCCTAAAGCAGAAAAATATTCCAAGTCATTATTGACGAAGGTGTTCGCAGAAGCTGTGAGTGTAGCGTGCGCTGTGCCCGAAGCTCCATTAATGAACAGGACCTCGCTTCCAAAGCTTGCATTGTCTTCTATGTCATTGCCTGAAGTGACGCATGTAATCTGATAGTTAGCAGGAGATGACCGGTCAAATGCAAAGGAATTAATGACAAATATTCCTATATTACCATTATGGCTGATAACATTACTATTTATTGTAGCATCAAGATGCGTGTTATTCCCGTAACTGATGAACATAGCTTCACCCGTGTTAGCGTTTAGCTCATTATTTATTAGTGTCATCGTAAGAGATGTTGCCGCGAGATCTGGCGTCACATTGCCCAATGCATCCACAACAAACGCGTTATTTCCACAGGAATTCATCGCATTATCCTTGATCGTCGCACTGAGGCTAGAGGCTCCCTGGTAGAGGATCTCAAGGGCAGTATTCGCTTGGTTTGACAGGGCGTTGCCTCGAACGAAGAGGTTCAATTGCCCCGTGGTTGCTCCACCCACATCATTCACCATCTCTGCTTGGATGCCAATGCTATGGTTTGATTGCATGTCATTACCCAGGAAAGTCAAGTCATTAACATAATTTGTTCCCAAACTTGTATTTACAGCGATAGAATTGAGATAAAACCCTTTGATAGCGTTTCTGTTCACGCTATTACCAATCAAGTCTGTAGAAATCTGAGAATTATTCGAATAGTACATTTCTATTCCATTGACTCCATTTTCATTAATCTCATTATTCGTCACTTGGCAAGCGATTTTCGTTGCACTTTGTCCTCCAAGAACAAAAGGCGCTGTTAAAATCCCGTCTTGGGAGTTATTGCTCATCGTATTGCTGTCGATCGTAGCTGTCAGGGATGTAGGAAAGTCATCGTAGAAAATAGCAACGCCATTCACATTTTCTTGAAGCGTATTGTTCTTGATTAAAGCAGTTACTACTGCGGTGCTAGTCGTATCGAATTCTAGGCCATTACGGGCATTTAAAAAGACCGTATTCTCTTCAAAATCAAGAGAGACTACTGCCGTCCCTCCCGAACCTAATGCGAATCCATCTTGACCATTCTGTGAAAAAGTATTGTTCAAAGCAGTAATAGTGGATGGTCCCATGGTACCGAAAATGGCAACACCCTGATTACCCGACAGTGAAATGTCATTATTAGCGATCAAAAGAGTGCCCACATCCGCCCCGAAGATCCCATTTTGATTTACTCCGAAGATATTAAATCCGACCACTTCGTTATTCGTTGCGAGGTCGACTCCATCGCCTCCACTCGTCATCGTAGGAGAATTTGTCGTCAAAGCCGGAATGGTAATGGGCCCTTCTGTTGTCTCAAGGAGGTGGCTTACGCCCGAACCCCAGAAGAGCTGGTTGTTTTGCAGAGTTATCCCCATGTCCATGCCTGTTGTCGTTCCATCTCCCGGGAAGACGTAGATAATGTCATTTGGCTTAGAGTTGTTCTGCGCAAGCAGCAGTGTATTATAGGGATCTTCAAATGTTCCTGCGGGATCAGCCGTATTATCCACGAAGATCACGAACCAGGGCAGCTCGGTCGTAGGGTCTATCGCCACCTCTTGGATATCGAAGTGCTTAGTTTTGTTGGAGAGGACGATGATCTCCTGTTTTTCGACGGGCTGATAGAGGCGGTCTAAGAGAATTTCGGGGCATTCGCAGCAGTCGGGGTTCGTGCGCGTGACTTTGGCGCTAGGTCCGAGCGGCAGATTCAGGGCGATCAGGCCTTGTGGGCGGTTGTGGAAAAGGCTATCCCACGAGTCGCTCACTTCGAGAGTCAGGTAGTCGCTGATTTGGGCTGTGATGCGCGCTTTACCGCCAATGGCGTCCTTGTGATTATGCTCGCCGCGGAAGTAATAAGGTCCGATGCCCGCATACAAGTCGAAGCAGCCACCTCTCCAGAAATGGTAGCCGACTTCAGCATCGACACCCTCCATCGCCTCTTCAAATTTGCGCTTCTCATGCTGCTGGATGAGAATATTGTTGCCGGAAAACTCAAGGAAGCTGAACTCGCTAAAGTGGCTTCTTGCATGCAGCTTTTTGCCGACAGGGACATAGCCATTTGCGCGCAGTTCCCAGTTAGCGCTGAGCGCTTCTATACCAAAGCTCACCTGTTGGAAGTTGTGCTCATGCGACCTGCGGTAGTCGTAGTAGACGTTGGCGCCCCAGATCCAGCAGGAAGAGGGACCTAAGTATCTCCAGCCCAGACCCGCATTAGCTGCCCACCTGCCGTTGTCAAACACATGGCCGCGTATATCGAGAAAAGGAAGGCCTACGCAGGTTTGGTTAAACGGAGCGTAGAAGAAGTCAAGGCTCGAGTAGCCGTCCTTATAGCCCACTCCACGTCCAAAGCGGTGCTGGGCGCTGAAGACAATCGTTTCCGGTCCGCATAGATCGCAGCACTCTTGTGCCGTCAATGTGGCGAGCGCCAATAAACTTAACGTTAGTGAAAGCTTTTGAATCATAATCTTCCTTTTTTATGGGCATGTGCCATTAACTACACCCGCACCTTGAGTAAAGGGCGAGCCGGTGTTATTGCCGGTATTTTCGAGCGTAAATGTGCCGAGAGTATTGGTGAGCTGGTAGCCATTCGTACTGGAGTTATCTCCCAAGATGAGGCAGAGCGAGCCGTTTGTATGGTCTGTGTCAGCAAAAAAGCCTACCTGGGCATTATCGATCATCTGATTCCCCGTCACGAGAGCCTGGAATAAGGTAGGCCCAGTAGAGAGAATTGAATCTACTTCTATGGCGATACCATCCCTGTTTCCATTGCTAATTATATTGTTTGTGCACGCTGCATTTACATTTACACTTGCCGTTGCAGAATCATTAAAAGACTCAATATTGATTCCACCTAGAATTGGTCCAACTGCATGGGGGTTGCTTATGGTATTGTTCGATACATTTGCATCGAAGGTTGATGTGGAAGTCGCAATATTGCCTGCGTTTGAACTCATGAAGAAAGTAGCGCCACTCGTCAGAGTATTATTGGTATACGTGAGCGTGAAATCGATCGCCCCAGACGAGAAAAGCTCTGTTGTCAAGAGGCTCGGAGCGGCAGAGATGCTATTGCTATCTACCGTTGCATTTGCTATGCCCGTACCCGCACTGCCCTCACTCAGTACAAATTCGATCGCTGCATTCGAGTTATTGAACAGCTCATTGTGCGTGAAGGTGAAATCCATCAGGTAATCGGCAGACGAAGTATTATCTAAATCATTAGTAAGAATGAATCCATTGGTGAAATTATTGCTCATGCTATTCGAGTCAATCAATGCAGTGAACTGGCTGTTATTCGCATACCCCCATTCGATCCCGCTTCCGCCGTTTGAGTTGATCTGATTATGCGTGATGGTAAGATCAATAGATGTGGGGTCGAGATTGGGAGCCATCGTGCTTAACAATAGCCCATCCCCTTTGTTCAGATTCATCAGGTTGTTATTGATGGTGCCGGTGATACTTAGCGCACCGAAATAATCTATTTCAATCGCACTGCCCAAAATATTACCCGTAATGTTATTGTCCACTACTGTCATATTAAATTGACCCGTCCCCAGTCCTACCGGGCCATTCTCCGCTTGAACAAAAATACCATCGCCTTGATTGCCTAAAATGGAATTATTCGTAAAGGTGAGGTCATTCACATAATTTGTAGGCATTGTTGGATCAACAAAATCAGCGAAGAGGCTAAATCCAGGACCAAAATTGCTCGACAAGCTATTACCGGCAAAGTTCGCTGTGATTACAGAACTATTCGCATAGTGGATTTCAAATCCCCTCTTATTAAAATTAATCTGATTGTTCGTCACTGTAAAGTTAAGCTGTGCAGGACCCACATCGATCCCCTGAGGAGCTACATACACTCCCACTGCAGCATGCGTAATGAGATTGCTATCAATAGTCGCATTGAGCGTTGCAAAATTGGGAAAGTCGTTATTGTAGATTACCTCGATATCATGCGTTGTACCTGCAAGAGTGTTGTTTTTTATTGTCGCATCGATTGTCGCTGTGCCATTAAGTGCAAAATTTAGACCCACACCGTTTTGGCAATAGTCCATATTATCTTCAAAATCCAGTGTCGTAGTCGAAGAGTTAGAAACAGTCAGTAATAATCCATATTTATTATTGTTCAAGACGTTATCCTTTACCGTGAGATTAGAGGAGCCAACAGTCGAACTAATATTGATCGCAGCGTTGCTTGAAGGGGTGAAAATGTCATTATGGGCGACAAGAAGCGTGCCTACGTCAATTCCAGAGATTCCATTAACACCAGGATCTAAGATCCTAAAGCCCACGACCTGGTCGTTCCTCGCCAAGGTGACCACATCTCCTAGTGTATTGGTAATATTTGGAGCAGTTGCCGTTTGCGGCAGGATCGAGATCACGCCTCGTGTTGTAGGCAGGATCTGGGTCGTACCCGATCCCCAGAAGAACTGTTCGTTTTGCAGAAGAATACCTACATCCATCCCCGTTGTCGTTCCGTCACCGGGGAAGACGTAGATGATATTATCCGGACCAGAGTTTGTCTGAGCGAGCAAGAGCGTGTTATAGGGGTTTTCAAAGGTTCCGAGCGGATCTGTGCTCGTGTTATTCACAAAGATGACAAACCAGGGCAGGCCGGTGGCAGGATCGATCGCCAACTCATCGAATGTAAAGTGCTTCTTGTAGTCGGAGAGAACGATGATCTCCTGCTTTTCTACCGGCTGATAAAGCCGTTCTAGGAGCAGTTCGGGGCAGTCGCAGCAGTCGGGATTTGTACGCGTGACAGTGGCACACGGCCCAAAGGGCAGATTCAGAGCGACGAGTCCCTGAGGGCGGTTGTGGAATACTTTATCCCACGTGTCGCTCACTTCCAGAGTCAGATACTTAGAGATCTCAGCTGTGATGCGCGCTTTGCCGCCAAAGGCATTGTTGTGATTCTGCTCACCGCGGAAATAGTAGGGACCGATGCCCGCGTAGAGGTCAAACCAGTCGCCCGACCAGAAATGGCAGCCTACTTCGGCATCGCCGCCCGCCATCGTCTGCTCAACCCTGAGATCTTTCGTCTGCTGAATAACGATATTGTTGCCGGAAAATTCTAAGAAGCTAAAGTCGCTAATACGCCTTTTTATTGCGTGCTTCCTGCCGACGGGAACATAGCCGTTTGCGCGCAGCTCCCAGCGTGCGCCGAGCGCTTCGAGGCCAAAGCTCACCTGGTTGTAATTGTTCCCATGCGACCTGCGGTAGTCGTAGTAGACGTTGGCACCCACGACCCAGCACGCATCAGGTCCGAGATAACGCCAGCCTAAGCCCGCATTCGCCGCCCACTTGCCCGTATTAAACACATGGCCGCGCAGATCGATAAAAGGAAGCCCCCACCGCGCCTGCGTAGGTGAAGCGTAGAAGAGGTTAAGACTCGAATATCCATGTCGGTAGCCCACACCGCGCCCGAAGCGGTGCTGGGCACTGAGGACAATCGTTTCGGGTCCGGACATGTCGCAGCACTCCTGTGCAGTCAATGCAGTGAGTGCCAGAAAACTGAGGGTGAGCGAGAGCCTATGCAACATATTTATTCCTCATGATTAGGGACACGTTCCTGGAGTAATTGGAAAACCTGATGTAGTGATGGGCCCGGTGTTATTCCCCGCGTCATCGAGCGTAAAGGTTCCTCCTAGATTAAACAGCTCATATCCATTCGAGGAGGAGTTGTCTTTCAAGAAGAGACAGTAGGTGCCCCCTGGCTGGAACAGAGTGGCTTCGAAGTCTTTAGTGTTGTCTACCAGGGTATTTCCAACCAGATGCGCGGACAGGGAGGAAGGTGCAGTTGCGGGGCCGCCGAATCCGCCATCATTATCCATTGCGATTCCGAAATTAGAACCGTTTCTGATCGTATTATTGAGAACCTGGGCGCTTACGTTGAAGGTCGGAGCGGCAGCGTTAGGGTCAAAGACGACTAGATTGATGCCGCTAAACTGGGGAAAGTCGATGGTATTATTGGCGATCATGGCTGTGCCGGTAGATGATCCTGTATTCGCAGGAAGTCTTCTCGACAATTGCACATTCATTCCGGTTGCGCCTATTGAAGTATTGTCTGAGTAGTTCACATTCCAGTTGAGGACACCATTAGCAATAATATTTGCGACAAAAAGAGTCTGGTTAAACGCAAATGTGTTATTTACTACCGTCATTGTAGCATTTGCCGTTCCTGAAGCCCCATTCTCTAAAGTCATCGCTATTGCGCTAGTGTTGCCTGGGTTAGGGCCATTGTCTTGCATCTGGTTTTGCGTAGCAGCGAGTGTAATCTGGTAAGCTGCAGGTTGGGTTGGATCGAACACGATTGAATTTCCAATAGCCACCCCACTTCTAAAATTGCCTTCAATGGTGTTCGCATCCACCGTAGCGCTCAGAAGGGTGTTGTTGACACATTCGATTTCAACACCATTGAATGCCTCAGAGTTGATCTGATTGTTATTCACTGTCACTGTGAGAGACGCAGGCTCAAGATCGGGCACTACCTTTCCCAAAGAGTCGATCAGCAGCCCATCATTGCCACAGAAACTCATCAGATTATTCTCGATGGTCGCATCAAGACTGGATGCGCCCTGGTATGATGTTCGAATGGCATTTCCACCGAGCTGCCCGGATAGGTCATTGCCTAGCACGTCCAATTTCACTTGACCGGTGCCGCTACCCGTTGGTCCATTTGTCATCTGTGTCAAGATGCCATCTTGAGCGTTACCCCGCATAGCATTATTGGTGAACGCAAAATCGGCGCTATAGTTCGTCGCACTAGTTATATCCACATTTCCTGCTTCGAGCGCAAAACCATTGTTTCTGTTGTCGCTGATGCTGTTACCATTAAAGCTCGCTTGCAGAACGGTATTATTTGAATAATCTATTTCCACGCCATTATTGAAATTCGCATCGATCTGGTTGTTGGTCACCGTCATTGTAATCGCAGTGGGAGCAAGCTCAGGAGTAAAAATCGACTGCGTGAAAATTCCATTGCTGAAGTTATTGCTGATCCTATTGCTATCGACAGTAGCTATGAGGCTGGAGCCCCCATTGTATAAGAAAAACACACCAAATGTATTCTGTTCGATGTCGTTGTTTTTAAGCGTAGCGTTTACTTTAGCCGCGTTCTGGAAAACAATTTCAATCCCTGCAAAATTATTTGAAATGGCTGTATTGTCCTCAAGATCAAGTGTTATAGTTTCGGGCGCCGCACCGGTGCAATTGATTCCAAACCCCGTACCACCATTTTGCGACACGTTATTGCGCAGGGCTAGCACTGACGCAGATGCAGTCGCAAGCTGAAGGTTTAAACCATCACCGCCCGAGAGAAGAATGTCATTATCCGCAATAAAGAGCGTGCCTACATCAGTACCGGCAACCCCATGAAGCAGTGATCCCAAGATCTTGAAGCCCACCACCTCGTTGTTCATCGCGAGGTCGACACCATCGCCTAATAGATTAGTAATAACCGGTGGGGTCGCTGTCTCGGGGAGTAGGGAGATCACCCCGCGCGTTGTGGGCAGTTTGTGGCTCACTCCTGAGCCCCAGAAGCGCTGGTCATTTTTCAGGAGGATTCCCCCATCCATGCCGGTTGTCGTGCCGTCGCCGGGGAAGACGTAGATGATATTGCCGGGACTTGAAGCGTTTTGCGCCTGGATGAGCATGTTAAAGGGGTTTTCGAAGGTGCCCACAGGATCGGTGCTCGTGTTATTTACAAAGAGCACGAACCAGGGCAGGTTGGTAGCGGGGTCAATAGCGAATTCCTGATGGTCGAAGTGTCTGGTGTAGTCGGAGAGGACGATGATCTCCTGCTTTTCGACAGGCTGGTAGAGACGCTCGAGCAGGAGCTCGGGGCATTCACAGCAGTCGGGATTGCTGCGGGTGACCCTAGCACAAGGGCCGAAGGGTATATTCAGAGCGATCGTCCCCTGGGGCCGGTTGTGGAATACTTCATCCCATGTGTCGCTGACTTCGAGAGTAACGTACGTGCCGATCTCGGCAGTCACACGCACTTTGCCGCCGATGGCGTTTTTATGTTTATGCTCGCCGTGGAAGTAGTAGGGGCCGATCCCCGCATAGAGGTCGAAGCAGTCGCTGTTCCAGATATGGTAGCCGACTTCTGCGTCGAGACCTGCCATCGTCTGCTCAAACTTCCGCTTCTCCGTCTGCTGGATCAGGATATTATTGCCCGTAAAGCCGAAGAAACTAAAGTCGCTAAAGTGGCTGCGGTAAGAGTGGTGCTTCAGCCCGACAGGGACGTAGCCATTAGCGCGCAGCTCCCAGTTCGCGCTGAGCGCCTCTAAGCCGAAGCTCACCTGGTTGAAGTTATTCTCGTGCGATCTGCGGTAGTCGTAGTAAACATTGGCCCCATAGACCCAGCAAGAAGCGGGTCCTAAGTATCTCCAGCCCAGACCGGCATTAGCTGCCCACTTGCCGTTGTCAAAGACGTGGCCGCGCACATCGACAAAAGGTAGTCCCCAAGAGGTCTGCTCAGCCGGGGCGTAAAAGAAGTCGAGGCTTGTGTAGCCGTCGCGATAGCCCACGCCGCGCCCAAATCGGTGCAGGGCACTTACGACGATCGTTTCGGGACCGCATAGATCACAGCACTCTTGCGCTGTCAGTGAAGTAAGCGCAAATAAGCTTAGAGTAAGCGAGAGCCTTTGAAACATAGATACCTCTTGATTTGGACAGTAAATAAAGAGGGATTATTTATCTATGGACAAGTGCCATTATTTACACCAGCCCCTTGATTAAATGGCGTGCCCGTATTATTGCCGGCATTATCAAGTGTAAATGTGCCGAGGGTATTGGTGAGCTGGTAGCCATTCGTGCTGTTGTTATCCTTCAAGAAAAGACAGAGTGAGCCGTTTGTATGAATTGTTTCAGCAAAAAAGCCAATTGCAGAATTATCTATCATCTGATTGCCTACGACATGCGCTTGCATTGTATCAGGTCCGTTGCTTGATCCATCTACTAACAAGAAGATGCCATTCCTGCTTCCATTACTAATGGTATTGTTTTCGACCGTTGCCGTTACTGCCACACTACCTGTTGCAAAAGCATTTCGACTCTGAACCCGGATTCCCATGTCACTTGGCGAGCTAATGGTATTGTTCGACACTGTGGCAGTTGTGGTAGATGAAGAAGCCGTGGAGGTAAGTTTACTTGCCACCGATGAGAAAGAAGCCCCATCGGTTAGAGTATTATTGGTGTACGTCAGATTGAAATCGATCCCTCCACCCGATTGAAGTATTGTCTGAAAGAGACTCGGAGTAAATGAGATCGCATTGCTATCCACTGTTGCAGTTGCTGTTCCAGTACTACCCGCGGCGCCATCTAACAGTTGGACAAATATTGATCTACTCAAATTACTCAGTAGCTCATTATGGGTAAGCGTTAAATCGAGCTTGTAATTAGCGACAACAGCCGGATTTACCGAAGGACTTACAATGACGCCATCGGAAAAATTATTGTTCATGCTGTTGGAGTCAAAGAACGCATTTAATTGCATGTTGTTTGTATAAAATATGCGTGCTCCGTTTGTATTATCATTCATCTGATTATTGGTTACAGTAAGATCAATAGAGACAGGAGCAGGATCACCGTTAATATCGTTTGATACAGAAAGTGCAGCGCTGCCATTTACGTTCATCAAGTTGTTATTGATCGTAGCAACTGTGCTCGAGGCGCCTCGATAGTCTAATTCAACTGCGTTAGTACCATTTCCAGTGATCGTATTGCCAAGCGCGGTTAAATTCACGCGGCCTGTGCCCGCACCCGTTGGGCCGTTTTCTGCATCTACAAAAATGCCGTCATCGAAATTTGCCTGTATGACATTATTAGTGAAGGTGAGGTCATTAACGTAATTCGTTGACATCGCTGTATTAACCTCACTGAAAAGGCTGAATCCATTGCCAAGCTGGGTATGGCTCATACTATTGCCATCGAAGCGCGCTTGGATGATGCTATTATTCGTATATCCTATTAGCACCCCATTAAATCTATTAGAATCGATCGTGTTATTGGTCACGGTCAATGTAAGTGCGGTTGGAGCAGCCTGCCCAAAGAAAAGTGATTGGATATTTATTCCACTACTTGAATTATTACTTATCGTATTACTATCGATGGTGGCTATCAGACTTGACGTGTTTCCATAAATAATTTCTAAACCACTATTACCCAAATTATCGATGAGTGAGTTGTCTTTAATCAAAGCAGTAACGTTTGCCGAGTTGAAACAATTAATCAGCACTCCATGACCCCCATTTAAAAGAGAAGTGTTTTGCTCAAAATCTAACGACACAACAGAAGTACCTGTTGCATCCACCTCAAATCCACTACCCCCGTTTTGTGAAAAAGTGTTGCGCAAGGCAGTAATTGAGGAAGATCCCGCCGTAAGAACACTTTGCACTCCATCAAACCCAGATAACAGAATATCATTGTCTGCGATCAGCAAATTCCCGACATCAATTCCAAAGATTCCATCATTAGCAGCTGACAAGATCTTAAAGCCAACCACTTCATTATTTAACGCTAGGTTGACCCCATTACCCACTATGTTGGTAATAACCGGCGGGTTGGCAGTCTGAGGCAGTACAGTAATCACACCGCGCGTTGTGGGCAGTGTATGGCTCACGCCCGAGCCCCAGAAGCGCTGATTGTCTTGCAGGGTTATCCCCATATCCATCCCCGTTGTCGTGCCGTCGCCTGGGAAGACATAGATGATATCGCCGGGACTCGAGTCGTTTTGTGCCAGGATCAGCGTATTAAAGGGGTTTTCGAAAGTGCCAATGGGGTTAGTGCTCGTATTATTCACAAAAAGCACGAACCAGGGCAAATTGGTATCAGGGTCAATCGCCACTTCCGTATGATCGAAGCGCTTCTTGTAGTCGGAGAGAACGATGATCTCCTGTTTTTCAACAGGCTGGTAGAGGCGGTCTAAAAGGAGCTCAGGGCATTCGCAGCAATCGGGGTTTGCGCGCGTGACTTTCGCACATGGGCCAAAAGGCAGGTTCAGGGCGATCAGACCCTGTGGGCGGTTGTGGAACACCTCATCCCATGTGTCGCTCACTTCGAGAGTCAGGTACTCCGTGATCTCAGCAGTAATACGTACTTTGCCACCAACGGCATTTCTATGCTTATGCTCGCCGTGGAAATAGTAAGGGCCAATGCCGGCGTAGAGGTCGAAGCAGTCGCTGCTCCAGAAATGGTAGCCGACTTCGGCGTCGAGACCCGCCATCGTCTGCTCAAACTTGCGCTTCTCGGTCTGGCTTAAGAGGATATTGTTGCCGGAAAACCCGGAGAAGCTAAAGTCGCTAAAATGGCTGCGGTAGGAGTGGTGTTTTAGACCGACCGGAATATAGCCATTGGCGCGCAGTTCCCAATTCGAACTGAGCGCTTCTAAGCCGAAGCTCACCTGGTTGAAGTTGTTCTGGTGCGACTTGCGGTAGTCGTAGTAGACGTTAGCGCCCAGGACCCAGCAGGAATCGGGACCGAGGTAGCGCCAGCCCAGACCTGCGTTCGCAGCCCATTTGCCATTGTCAAACACGTGGCCGCGCACATCGAAGAAGGGAAGACCCCAACATCCCTGCTCTGCAGGTGCGAAGAAGAAGTCGAGGCTCGAGTAGCCATGTTTATAGCCCACTCCACGACCAAAGCGGTGCTGCGCACTAACCACAATCGTATCGGGTCCGCACATGTCACAGCACTCTTGTGCTGTGAGGGCGGTGAGCGCCAGCAAACTTAGGGTGAGCGAGAGCCTGTGAAACATATTTATTCCTCTTTATAAGGGACAAGTCCCTGGGGTAATTGTGCCAGTTGGGTTGATGGTTCCGGTGTTGTTGCCTGCATCCTCGAGTGTAAAGGTTCCATTGAAATTGTTAAGGTCGTAAGTCGTCGAGTTGGTATTGTTTTTCAAGAAGAGGCAGAGCGAGCCGCCCGGAGCAGGAGGCTGATTGAGATCAGCTTCAAAGTCAATGCTGTTATCTGTCATCGTATTGCCTTCTACATGAGCAAAGAGCGCAGCGGGTGCGGTTCCGATGCCGTTACCATTTATCAAGAGAATTCCTCTATTGCTGCTGTTATTTATCGTATTGCTGAGAATTTGTGCATGAGTGGTGAGGGTTTGGGGGTTACTATTAAAGTCAAAAACTTCTACTTCGATCCCACTACCCACTGAGAAATTGATCGTATTATTAGAAATAAGGGCCGTTAGATCAGAGGATGCGGTGGTATTGCTGAATTTTTCAGATTCTATAACTACTCCCCCATTTGAAGTATTATCCGAGTAGTTCAGGTTCCAATTGATTATGCCATTTTCAGTACCGAATGAAGATGCTAAAAACGCTCCAAAGAAATTTTGATTATTCGCAAAAGTATTATTGGTCACCGTCAAATTAGCTACGGCAGTACCAGAATCTCCATCTAATAGATCTACTGCTATACCAGCATTAGGATTGTTTTGCACCTGGCTGTTGGTACAAGAAAACGCAATCTGGTAAGCGGCGGGATTTCCTGCACTTGGATCAAACACCCCCGTGGTGTCATTTGTGATTAACACCCCATCAACAAAATTCGCATTGATGGTGTTGGAATCGAGGGTGGCATTGATCAGGGTGTTATTTGCATAATCGATCTCGAAACCGGAACCAAAATTATCATTCATCTGGTTATTTTTCGCAGTGACTGTGAGGGAAGTAGGCTGAAGGTCAGGCATAACAATGCCAAATGGCGCAATAAAAACTCCACTATCACCATTGTTATTTAATAAATTATCCTCAATGGTGGCGACTAGCTTTGAGGCACCCTGGTAGAATATCCCTAAGCCATCAGCGCTAAAGTTCCCAGACAGGTCATTGCCACGCACTAACATGTTGACTTGTCCTGAAGTGGTTCCAGATGTATCGTTTACCATAGCTACTTCAATGCCCCCAAAAGCGTTGTCTTTGATCGCATTATTGGTGAAAGTAAGATCATTAACATAATTCGTTGCTGAGGAGATTGTGAAGGGTGGGAAGAGAACAAATCCATTGCCTCCATTATTGCTCAAGCTATTGCCATCTAGAACCGCGGTTATGAGGGTATTATTACTATAGTCTATTTCCATTCCATTATTGACATTAGAGTCGATCTGGTTATTGGTCACTGTGAATGCTAACACAGTCGGAGAAACCTGACTGAAGAAATTGGACTTTACCAAAATCCCTCTCGAAAAGTTATTACTGATCGTATTGCTGTCGATTGTGGCAGTTAGGCTTGTAGGGAAGTCATCATATAGAAAATGAACCCCATTATTATTCTCTTGAATCGTGTTGTTCTTGATTAAAGCATTTACCAGTGCTGCGCCAGAAATCTCGATTTCTAGGCCATCACTATTTAAAAACACTGTATTCTCTTCAAAATCGAGAGAGACTACTGATGTCCCCGATGCAACTACCGCGAAACCGTTACTATTTTGTGATATGGTATTGCGCAAGGCGGTAATAGAAGATGGTCCTGTAGAAGGTAAAATTAAAACCCCGAAATTTTTCGATAGTAGAATGTCGTTATCAGCAATCAGCAGATTACCCACATCAGATCCGAAGATTCCATTATTAGAGGCTTGGAAGATCTTAAAGCCGACCACTTCGTTGTTCAGTGCGAGGTCGACGCCATCGCCCGCCTTGTTGGTAATGACCGGCGGGTTGGCTGTTTGCGGCAGCACAGTAATCACCCCACGCGTTGTGGGCAGCGTGTGGCTGACGCCCGAGCCCCAGAAGCGCTGGTTGTCTTGCAGCAAGATCCCTGCATCCATACCGGTTGTCGAGCCATCGCCTGGGAAGACATAGATGATGTCATTGATGTTTGATGCATTTTGCGCCAGGAGCAGCGTGTTGAAGGGATTTTCAAAGGTGCCGATCGGATTTGTGCTGGTGTTGTTCACAAAGAGAACGAACCAAGGAAGGTTGGTAGCAGGGTCGATCGCCACTTCCGTATGGTCGAAGCGCTTCTTATAGTCGGAGAGAACGATAATCTCCTGCTTTTCGACAGGCTGGTAGAGTCTTTCAAGCAAAAGCTCTGGGCATTCGCAGCAGTCGGGACTCATGCGGGTGACTTTCGCACAAGGGCCAAAGGGAA
>Ga0207093_1037_pt1 | contig 24161 bp, 23 predicted proteins | sample Alteio_BWMinHeat_89_FD_153519 | JGI IMG/M metagenome (GOLD analysis project Ga0207093, IMG submission 153519) | Enriched cells from forest soil in Barre Woods Harvard Forest LTER site, Petersham, Massachusetts, United States -... | ecosystem: Environmental > Terrestrial > Soil > Temperate forest >... | reverse complement strand
TTAAAGGTCCCATGACGTTGGCGACGGCTTTTTTACAGCCTTTGCCAAAGTAGCGGTTTTTGTCTTTATCGCGGAGTTCTACGGCTTCATTTTCTCCTGTGGAAGCACCGGAAGGGACGGCTGCTGTTCCACGCGCACCGGTGGCAGTTGTCACTGTGACCTGAATTGTAGGGTAGCCGCGGGAATCGAGAATTTCTAAAGCGTCTAAATGTTTTATGATCGTCATCTGGGGCGGTGCTCCTCTTTCAACTCATTCATTAAAGCGCAGTATGATTCAAAACGCAAGGGGGAAATAGTCCCTTTTTTGAGTGCGCGTTGGACCCCGCAATCGGGTTCTTGAATATGCCTGCAACCGGTAAATTTGCATTTTTCGGCGGCGGTGGCAATTTCGGTGAAATAGCGCTCGACCTCTTCGGGTTTGAGATCCCATAATCCAAAGCTCTTAATGCCGGGTGTGTCGATGCAGAATCCATCGTGGCCGAGCGGCAATAGGTGCGTCGTTGTAGTGGTGTGAGAGCCCTTGCGCGTTTTTTCGATGATTTCGCCGACGCGCAGGGATGAGCCGGTGATCTCATTGATGATCGAGCTCTTGCCCGCTCCCGACTGGCCGGAAAGGACAGAGGAGCGTCCCTCCATCGCTTTCTTGAGCGCCTCCATTCCTTCTTTGGTCTGAGTGCTGACCGGAAAGACCGGGATGTGCAGAGTGCGATAGGTCTCAACAAGCTCGTTGAAAAGCTCGCGCTCATGCTCGATGGCTTCCCGTTCGGCCGTTTTGGGGGGGATTTTGCAAAAGATCGATCTTGTTGATGACGATGATCGGCTGCATGTTGCCTTTGTGTGCCGCAATGATGTAGCGATCGATGAGAGAGGGTTTCAGTGCAGGCAGGACGACCGAACAGGTGATCAGCACCTGGTCGATGTTCACGGCGATGAGCTGCTCCTTGCGGCGCATGAGATTTTCTGCGCGCGACAGAATAGAGTGGCGCTCTTCGACAAGCGCGATACTGCCCTCGGAGGGGCCTGTGCGCTCGAAATGGACGAAATCGCCTACTGCGATCAGATTTTTGATGCGGGTGCGCTCTTGCTTCAAAGAGCCTTTGAGCATACAGGTGAAGAGCTTTTCTTCCGCGTCAACTAAGATGCCATCGGGGGTGATGGCGAGCACTCTGCCGCGGACCCAGTCTTCCTGAGGAGTGATGGGAGCCTGCTTTTTCAGCTGGTCTTGATCGCTCTTTTTGTATTGTGAGCGATCTTTGCGCGACAGCATCTTGCGCTCTTTACGATACTGCTTCGCATCCTGCGCGTGGATTTTCTCTTCCCAATCGAGGTGGTTGTTGTCTTTATCCATGATTCACTGCGTACATTAAAATGGCACCGGCGCAAGCGACGTTGAGAGATTCCATTTTTCCACTCATCGGAATGGTAATGGCTTCGCACTGATCTTTGAGCGCTTGACTCGCGCCTTTTGCTTCGCTACCCAAAACAAGCAGCGTATTTTCTTTAGAAGCGGAGAGCGGGGATCCTCCTACATCGGCGAGAAGCAAGCGCATTTTATTTGAGCGAGCAAGTGCTAGGAGTTCTTGTGCAGTCCCTGTGCGAAAGGGGAGCCGGAACGTAGCCCCTTTTGCAGCGCGCAGAGCTTTGTCGTTGAAGGGATCGGCAGATCCTTCTGTCAAAAAGGCCCCTTCCCATCCTAGAGCCAGCGCTGTGCGCAGAAGTGTGCCGACATTTCCCGGATCGCTTACTTGGTCGAGAGCTAGTAAAAAACGCGCGCCTGTCAGGCTGCTCTCTTCGGGCATGGCCGTAAGGGCAGCGATCGGCTCGGGATGCATGAGCCCTGTGATTTTTTTTAAAATATCCTCTGTAACGGTATAGACTTGATCGGCTGGTACAAGAGGTGTGCCTGGCAGGACGAAGAGGGCTTTAAGGGGCGCTACTTCGCGTACTAGCTTAAAACCAGCGATCAAGACCTCGCTCTCGGCCGTTCTATATGCCTTGTCAGTGCGCACTTTCAAAGCATGTTTTACAATTGGATGTTGCAGGCTGCTGATTTCTTTTGGTAACATGTTGTGCTTATACCTCAACGGAAAGAAAATTATCTATTTGGACTGCGTCAAAGCCCCGGGGTTAGCCCCGCGTAAAAGGGGTTGTATTGCAATTAATACTACCCCTTTTACGCGGGGCTAACCGCGGGAGCTTTCACGCTAGACCAAATAGATAATTTTCATTCAGTTGAGGTACACTATGGCAGAGCAGGAAATCTCAAGCAAGAAAAGGAAAGTCACTCTAGCGCTGGTGCAGCGCGTCCTCTTTATTTGCGCGCTTCTCATCATTCTCCCTCTAATTATTTATAGCCTTATTTTGTGGGATAAGGAAGAGCGCCTGAAGATGCGCGATCTTTTTACGGAGCTTCGCCTCATAGGCAAGAGCTATGCCGAGATCACTCAGCAGTGGGTCGAAACGCAGCGCGATCTCCTTTCTCTCTCCGCAGAGCTTATGGAACATGGCGAACTGGTGGATGAGGAGCTTAAAAATATTCCGAGCGAGATGCAGCAAGTTGCATCTACAGGAAGTAAAGCCGCAATCTTCAATGGCCGTTTGTATGTATTTTTTGAATCCAAGCAGGGATGGCTCGCCCGCAGCGTCGATGCGGATGAGTGGCTTAAAAAAATGCAGAAAGTCGAAATAGGCGTCTATCCATTTGATCTTTCGATTGTCACACCTCAAGGTGAGCTTCTGCTCAGCAGCGACCCATCGCTGCAATTAAGTAAGGTGCGTCTCTATTCCCTTGATCAGATGGCGGATCTCTGGAAGAACCTGTCGGTTTGGGATGAAGATGAGCGTCCCTATGCTGTGAGCGTTCATCCGCAAGGAGTGGATTTTGCCCTTGTGGTGAGCAGCGGAAAGGGCGCTTTAGAGCAGCTCCAAGGCCCTGCGCTCTTTTCCAATCTCTGGCATTTCCTTTTGCTTCTCGTCATCCTTGGCGGCGGGGCTACTCTCCTTCTCACCTGGCGTATGGCGCGTCCTTTCAAACAGCTCCAGGCAGTGATGGGGATAGCGGAAAAGGGCGATCTCGATGTGCGCTACCAGCACGATGCGCTGGGTTTTGAAATCAATCTTCTCGGCAGCCGGTTAAACGCGACTCTCGAAGCCTTGCAGCAGCAGATCGAAAGCACACAAAAAGAGCGCCTTGCAAAAGAGGTACTGAAAAACGAGCTGCAGATCGGCCACGATATTCAGCGCAGCCTTTTTCCTCCCAAGCTGCCTGCTTTGCCCGGCATTTCTGTGGGGAGCGGATTTCTCCCCGCGCGCGAGGTCGCAGGCGATTTCTACGACCTCTATTTTCAAGATAATAGGCTCGTTGTAGCGATTGCCGATGGCTCCGACAAGGGGATTTCCGCCTGCTTATACAGTCTCATCGTGCGCAGCTTGCTGCGCAGCCAGCTTAAGCAGCAGCCTGATCTGGGTAAAGCCATCGCTGAGGCGAACAATCTTTTCTGCCTCGACACGGGTGCTACAGGTAACTTTGTCACCGCATGGGTGGGGATCTATGAGCCCAAAAAACGCGCTCTAACCTTCTGCGCAGCGGGACATCCTCCCGCTCTCCTCCTTCGGAAGGGAGAAATCCTTCATCTAACCAGCAGAGAAAGCGCTCTCGGGGTGATAGAGATGCAAAAACCCGCCGCTACCATGCATTTTGTGCTGGAAAAAGGCGATCTTCTCCTTCTGTATACAGATGGGATTACCGATGCACCTAACGGGCAGGGTGAGCTTTTTGGAGTAGAGCGTCTGATGGAGTTTTTAAGAGAGGCTGAAAATGAAGCTCCCCAAGAAATTGTTGAAAGCCTTCTAAGAGAAGTCGATCAATTTTCTCAGGGAGCAGTGCGCTATGACGATTTAACCGCCATAGCGCTTAGGATAGATTAATATCCTTTTCTTTGTTGTTGTGGTGCTGGTGCTTTTTGCATGTTGTCTTGACCTTGATTCATGTCTTGACCATTGCGTCTGTTCATGTCGCGGTTGTCGCGGTTCATGTTGCCGTTCTGGTTGTTCATGTCGCCGTTGTTCCAGTTACCGTTGTCACCATCACATGGAGCTGGGCAAGCTGGTTGGCATTTGCATGGGTTGCATTTGCATGTGCATTTTGGTTTGCAGCATGGCTTAGGAGGGCATTTGCGCTCTGGGCAGCATGGTTTTGGGCAGCATGGCTTTTGGCAGCATGGTGCAGGTTGCTCACAACATTTGTTGCATCCGCAGCCACATCCAGCATACAGATTAGCACTTCCAACTAAAAACAGCGCTGCAATGAGACTAGCAGCAGCCGATAGTGTAAATTTTTTCATAACAATTCTCCTTGCAAGGTTGAAAAAGCGTTCGGAACTTCCTTTAAAGCCCCTCATCGAGAGCGCCGCGGAAATTCCTGACGATGCTTTTCTCCCTTTTAAAAAAAAATGGATTAATCAGCAAATGTTTTTTATAACATGCCCGTGTTTTGCTAGAGAAACAGGTCTGGGGGAATAAAAAAGGCACCTGCGACCGCAGGTGCCTCTGTTTGTGTAACTTCTCGTTCTTTAAATTAGAAGTCGAAGCGGAATTTTAGAGTGAAACCTTGGAGGCTTAAGTCACCTTCACGAGTTTCGACTGCGATTTGAACGAACTGGTTCTGTTCGTTCCAGAACTGCTCTTCCCAACCAGCTTCGATGCTGAGGTGATAATTATCACAGCAGAACCAGCTTTCCCAGCGGAGAGCCATGTAGAGCTCAAACACAGGGTTAATGGTGTGGAAGTTATCGCTCACATTGATATTAGAAATAAACAGGTCAGCGCCACCAGTGGGCGGTGTAAAGGCTGCTGTATCAAAACGATGGGATTTGAACTGTTCCCAGAGTAGAGAAACTGCCGCTTCACCGACTAAGCTGAAACTCTTAGTAAAGTGCCATGCAGTATCCAAGCCAGAACGGAGGCCAATTCCCCAGTACTTTACACTATTAGTAGAAGTGCCGTCAGATGCTACGGTTGTGTTTCCGCCACCACCACCGCCAGAGCTAAATGAAGTAGTGCCTACCATTTCAACATCGAAGTGCTGCTTCTGCCAGGTGCCTTTAAATCCTACATAGGGGCGGAGATAGAGGTTTCTGCTGACGTAGAAGTTGCGACCTAATTCGAGGTCGATAACGTTGAAATTGAGTTTCCATTTCGCAGAGGCAGTATCAGGGTTGCTAACGCCACCTTTGCCTCCGAGACCGTTGATGCCAACAATTTCGTCAAAAAGGGCAACACTAGTATCATCAGCATCATTATCACCATCACCACTTGATGCATTGCCTTTGATGTTGTTGTAGTGCAGCCAAGTGTAGTTTACGTACACATCCCAACCATCATGGTCAGTAAGGAAGCCTAACCCTACTTTAAATCCAGGCTTGAATTTGAAGTCAGGGTGGAAAACTTTACCCCCTGGAATATCTGGTGTAGTTGCAGTGGGCTGATTACTGCTTCCTGAATTTGTTCCTGTGCTTAGGACATAGCCTAGGTGGTCTTCATGCGCTGTCCAGTAGATGAACTCAGCAGTGACGAACATGTCAACGCCGCAAGAGACGCAAGGACCTGCGTTTGGAGTAATAATCCAGTCTGGACCGCGTGTGGGCCATAACTGTGCGCAATTAGCGCAAGGATCTCGTGGTGGGCAGCAAGGCTCGCATGGCGGTGGAGGGCAGGGTGGCTCGCAAGCGTCTGCCATCAATTGCACACTACTAGTGAGTGCAATCAATGCTGTAGGGATAAGGAACTTAGCTAATTTCTTCATTGCTTTCTCCATGTGTATTTACACAAAGTTGTCGATATCTATTTCCAGAAACTCCCACACAAATCTGATAGGAATCCCTAGATAGGCTCATAAGGCTTAGCTTAGTAGACAATATTTTATTTGCGCAAGCGATTTTTTTCTTGTTGGATAAAAAAAGTTTTCCCTCTAAGAATATGAGGATGAAAAAGAAAGTTCCACAATTTTGGCATTATTTTTTCCCTCTCATTATCACTCTTATGATGGTTGCTGGGGTAGGGATGTTGACAGGGAAAAATGCACGCGGCTTCTCATTAAGCAAGATACGGTCGTCGCTGGAATTTAACGAAGAGTGGGTGGTTGATGCGCCGAGCAACGAGATTATGGAGGAGATCCGCGACATTCTTGGGCAAGAATTTCATTACCTAGGAAACGGTACTCAGTGTTACGCCTTTCTTTCCAAAGATGGCGAGTACGTCCTTAAGTTTTTTAAGATGAAGCATTTGATGCCAAAAAATTGGCTGCGCTTTTTCCCCATTCCCGGCCTTGGCCAATACCGTTTTAATAAAACAGAGGGACGCATCGCTCGAAGAAAGCAGATTTTCACTAGCCATAAGATGGCCTATAAATATTTGCGCGAGGAGACCGGGCTGATTTTTGTTCATCTCAATAAGACCCGCGATCTGGGGGTAACTACAGCTCTATGTGATCGATTTGGGCAAAAATTGCAGGTGCGCCCTGACCAGTTGGAATTTATTTTGCAGCGTAAAGCAACGCCGATCACGGAACACATTGACAAGCTGATGAAAACCGGACGGGTTGATGAGGCAAAAAGCTCCATTCGGACCCTCCTGCGCCACGTTGTCAATAAGAGCAAGCGCGGTTTTCTCGATAAAGATTTTAATCCAAGCCATAACTATGGATTTGTCGGCAATCAGATCATCCACTACGACGTAGGCCAGATTGTACAAGACGATGATGCAGTGAAGCCTTCGCATTACTTGAGAGAAGTCCTAAGGGTAAGCACCAATTTAGAACAGTGGCTTGCCATTAACTATCCCGAGCTTCTTCCTACCCTAGAAGAGGACGTAGGGGAGTGGATCGATCAAGAGCAGCCCTCAGTGACTATCCGCAGCAGCGCGGATGACGAGGACGGCGCCAGCGGCAACGATGCAGATGCCGACAAGCGCTAGCCAGTCGGGAAAGTGGTGCCAGACTATCCACTCTAATGCAAACGCCCAGACGACACCCGAATAATTAAAAGGGCCTAAGAAAGAGGGCTTTGCAAAACGGAATGCCGTTAGAAAAAGCCACTGCCCTATCGTCGCCAGAACTCCAATCCCCATCAAGGTTCCCCAATCCTTAAATGTGAGAGCTTGCCAATAGTAAATGGCAAGCGGAAGGCTGACAATCAAGCCGAAGAGAAAATAGCTGAACAATATAGATGCAGTTTGTTCTTTTTTGATCAGGCGTCTCTGCGCAATCATAGAAACAGCAAAGCAAAGGGCGGCAGCAAGAGCAAAGAGTCCTCCTCCAACATGCCACTCACCTGTGGGTTTCAAAATGAGGGTAATGCCGATAAAGCCGAGGATGATGCCGACCCAGAGTTGCCACTCGATGCGGATCCCGCGCCAAACCCATATGATCAAGGGGATGAAAAAGGGGGTGCAATTGCTGAGCAAAATGGTGTTGACGAGGCTGATTTTTTGAGTGGCGAGATAGATGAATGCAAAACTTAAATAGCCAGCTAAAGCGCGCAGGATGAGCAGTTTGTAATGAGGTTTTTCGACGTGAAAGCCGTTTTTTACAATGACGGGCAAAACGATGAGAAGACCTACGCCGTTTTGAAAGAGCAGTAGGATAGGAATAGGCAGAAGGTTCCCCTCCGCAGTTCTAGCTAGCGCAATGGCGAGGGTAAAAAAGAGCCATGCGCCAACGGTGAGAGCCACTCCTTTTTTCCAATTCAATTCCATAGCTTTAACTTGTGCAGGAGGACGCTTTTATCTTCAATTCCTTCGTTGACGGCGATGCGCATCGCCTCTTTGAGGAGTTGTCCCATTTTCACCCCGGGCTTAACGCCGCATGCGAGCAGATCGTCGGCTGTGAGGTAGGGTTTTTTGAGGCGGATGCGCTCTATTGCTCCGGCGAGCTCTTTCCTGCGTCGAGTATGTTCTTGCAAAAAGCCCTTGTCTCGGGAGCGCGCGGCAATCATGTTGAGACAGACCTCGCAATCGGGATCGCTGTAGAAGGTGGCCCATTCGATTTTTTCCAATTTAGCGCGCCACTCGGCGGGCATGGCCAAGAGCGCCCCCGCTTTGTGGTAAAAAGCCGCAAAGGCTCTCTCCTGGTTGGATAGCTTGAGTGCATCGGCAAGCAGTTCAATCTGTTCGAGAGAGTAGCCTGGAAAAAGTTCGAGCACGCTGGCAAAGGGCGGAGCATCCGGAGGAAACTGCTCAATATATTGGACGCGCTGTGCAATTTCTTTTTCAGATACCCCTTTAAGTTCAGGAAAAATAGTGGGCAGCAAGTTTAGTTTGTGGAGTGCGATGAGTCCCGAGTCAAAATGCGCGAACTGTGCCATTTTTTTGAACTCTTGCCAGACGCGCTCCATGGCAACTGCGGGCAGCAGCTCCGATGCGTGAGCGAGGATGGCGCGCTTTGTCTCTTCTTCGATGGGGAAATTAAAGCGCGTGGAGTAGCGCACGGCGCGCATCATCCGCAAACGATCTTCCGCGAATCGCTCATGGGGATTGCCGATGGCGCGGATCACGCCTCGCTGGATATCCTCGCTTCCCCCGATATAGTCGTAGAGTTTCTGCTGGATCGGATCGTAGAACATGCCGTTTATGGTGAAATCGCGGCGCTCGGCGTCCTCTTCCGGTGTGGCGCGTTCGATGCCGGTGGGACGTCTGCCGTCTGTATAGCCGCGGTCTTTGCGGAAGGTCGCCACTTCGAACTGAAAGCCCTTGTGGACGACAATCACGATGCCGAAAGCCACTCCGACGGGAATCGTTTTGTCGAAGAGCGCTTGGACTTCCGAAACCGATGCGCTGGTGGCGATATCGATGTCATCAGAAGGGCGCTTCATCAAGAAATCGCGCACCCATCCTCCGGCAAAATAGGCGATATGCCCCGCTTCTTGGAGGATGCGCACAACGGAAATAGCAGCTTCTCGAGCAGACATATTTAAATACTAACATTTAAGTGCGTTGTTGCATAATCGCATGCAATGAAAATCCAAGTTCTCTCGCAAGAAGCCATCAATCAGATCGCGGCAGGAGAGGTGATTGAAAGTCCCGCTTCTGTTGTCAAAGAGCTCGTCGAAAATTCCATCGACGCGGGCGCTACGAAAATCACGATCGAAGTGCGCGCCGGCGGACTGGCTCTCGTTGCTGTATCCGACGATGGCGTGGGGATGAGTAAAGAGGACGCACTGCTCTCTATCGAGAGGCACGCCACATCGAAAATTGTTTCGGCGAAGGATCTCTTCGCGCTCCATACGATGGGTTTTCGCGGCGAAGCGCTTGCCGCTATTGCGGCGATCTCACATATGACTCTCATTACGGCTGAAGAGGGAAAAGCGGGCACGCAGCTGGAAATCGAAGGCGGCGCTATCAAAAAAGTGCAGTCTTGCGCCCGCTTAAAAGGAACGCGCATCGAGGTGCGCGATCTCTTTTTCAACGTCCCTGCGCGCAAAAAGTTCCAAAAATCCCCGCCTGCTCTATTTGCGGAGATCGTACGCATCAGCACTCTCCTTGCCTTGAGCTATCCAGAAATTGAGTTTGAACTCCAGAATGGCGGCAAAACGGTGTTTCGCTCAGGGAGAGCGACGCTTCAGGAGAGGGCGCGCAGTTTAATTGGCGAGGATTTTGTGCAGGCCGGCTTTTCCGTCGAAGAAGAGATCAGCAGTTTTCGCCTGTCGGGCCTAGTGGGAGATCCGGCCCAAAGTAGGCCTAATCGCTTAGGGCAGTATCTATTTATCAATCGCCGCGCTGTCGTCTGCCCTGCACTCAACTTTGCCATTCGCGAAGCATATGGAACGAGGTTGGAAGAGAGGCGCTTCCCCTCCTATCTGCTCCACATGACTATTCCTCCCGATCTCGTTGACGTCAATGTCCACCCGCAGAAGCGCGAAGTGCGCCTGCGCGATGAGCGTGTCTTTCAAGAGAGGGTGCGCGAAGTGGTCTCCCGCGCACTGATCGCACCGCCCGCGCCCGTGATTTCGATGGCGCCCTTCACACCTATGCCGGTCTTCGAACCGCCGGTCTTTCGCGCGCAGGAAACCGCAGCATTCATGCCGCTGCCTTTTGAGCAGGAAGAGGAAAGGGTGATCGGCCTTTTTGCCCACTACCTGATCCTTGAAGAAGAGGGACTCTTGCTAGTCGATCTGAAAGCGGCGCGCTTTCGCCTCGCTTTTGACAAGCTGATGGAAAAAGAGACGCGCGGGGTGGAGAAGCAGGGCCTGCTCATCCCTATGACGGTCGAGTGCAATCCGGTAGAAATGGCGATGATCTTAAGCCATCTTGAGGCGATAGAAGCGCTCGGTTTTTCCCTTCGGCCGATTGGAAAAGAGCATCTGATTGTCGAGGCGATACCCCCTTTTCTCGAGTTTGGCGAGATAAAAGAACTTCTCGCTGAAAGTTCTCAGGCGCTGCAAGGTCTTATCGGTAAGAGCGATGCGAAGGAAAAGCGCCATGAAGCGCTTGCGCTCATCGCTGCGCGTTTTGCAAAAAATGGTCCGCCTTTTAATGTGGAGGAAGCAGTGCGCCTCTTTCGGGCTGTCCGAAAGCGCGCTCTGCACTGCCCAAATGGCAAGCCAATCATGGCGCGCATGAGTCGAGATGAAATCAAAAAAATGTTTAGTTGAGCTACAAGGCTATTTGAAGGAAAAAAACCTCGGTGGGTGCATCATTGAAGATCCCATCGATCTTTTTTATCTCACGGGCCTTCAATTATCCGCCGGCACGCTGATTGTGCTGCCAAAATCATGGCAGCTCCTAGTCGACGGGCGCTATTTAGAGGTCGCAAAGCCGCTTGGAGCGATTCTCTCCAGCGACGAGGCGAAAAAGAAATGCCTCCCGAAAAACAGCACGATTCTCATCGATAGCACGCGCAGCTCCTATGACCAAATCGCGCGCTGGCAGGCGCTTGTGCGTGGCATCTGCACATTGCAGCCCACTCCGCGGATCCTCAAAGAATTGCGCGCGATCAAAGACTCGAAAGAGATCGCGTTGATGAAGAAGAGCGCGCTGCTTGGGTTTGCGGGCTTTCGTCACATCTGCACGCTGCTTAAGAGCGGCGTGACGGAGCGCGAGCTTGCACTGGCCTTTACTCTTTATGCCCTAAAACATGGAGCCGACGGCGCTTCTTTCGAACCGATTATCGCCTTTGGCAAAAATAGCGCTCTTCCGCACCACCATTCCGGCAAGACGAAGCTCAAAAAGGGCGATCTCGTCCTTATGGACCTCGGGGTGATGCTCAATGGATATGCCTCTGACATGACGCGTGTCGTTTTTTACGGCAAAGGAAATCCTCAGCTCCTTGCCCTCCATGAGACGGTCAAAGCCGCGCAAAAAGCGGCGCTTGCCCTCTGCAAACCGGGCGCCAAGCTTAAAGATCTCGACTTAGGCGCACGCGAGGTGATGGCGCAAGAGGGACTGGAATCCTACTTTGTCCATAGCCTAGGGCATGGTCTTGGCCTTGAAGTGCATGAGTATCCCATCATCCGCAAAACGGGCTCTGAAAAAGATGTTGTCTTGAGAGAGGGAATGGTGATCACCATCGAACCCGGTCTCTATCTGCCGGGCAAAGGCGGATCGCGCTATGAAGACACAATCTTGATTACCAAAAAGGGCTATCAGAATTTCTATCCCGAGGACAGCAAATGAGTCTGCGCACGCGCCTATTCCTCTGGGTAGGACTCGTCTTTCTTTTGGCGTCGATCATCTCTCTTTTTCTTGAGGTGCGTTTAACCGATGTCAATCTGCAAAGAGCGGAGCGCGGCATGCGCGCGCAGATCTTCGAGATGTATGAGCAGAATCGCCAGCACATAGAGGAGAATTTGCGCCTCTCACTGAATGAGGACCAGGCGATTATCGATGCTCTCCTCTTCAATCTCGTGCGCGACAAGAATTTTTTCGGAAAATCGATTTTCATGAATGCCGCGCCTACTCTGGACGCCGCCGTGCTCTTTCGCTTCAATCAATGGATCGACTTTATTCAGATGAAAGATGCGCTGCTCATTCCCCTTTCAGTTCCGATGCACACAGCGGAAAAGATCGCGGATGGCGAGCAGAATTCCTGGGTTTACATTGGAGATGCGACCTATCGCGGAGTAGCCAATCTGCTCTTTCCTCTACAGCCGGGAGACACCCCTCCTAAAAAACCTCCTGTACAACCAGAGAGGCAATGTATGGAGGATCAACTGAGTGCGGAGATCCAGCTTCTCGAGCGCGTCGATCAAGCGATCATGCTGACGGAGCTTGCTTCTCATCTTAGTGAAAACCCTCTGGGGATTGCGCGTTTTGACGAGGCAGAAGGCCGCGCTTTTTTCACCAAAGATGTGTTTTACACACAGAAGTTCTTTGATGCCGAGGGTTACTTTACTGCGCATCCTCCCAAACCAGGATGTCCCCACATCGGGAGCCGCTTTGCCATTATCGCACCCCCTCAGATGGAGCGCGTTTTCCTCGGCAACGTCCTCCAATTAGAAGATAAGAATCTTCTCACCATTGGCGTCGACCTCTCAGAAATGATTAAAAAAGTGGCCTTGACGCTGCACCAAACAGTGGTTGCTTCATATGAAGGGCGCATCGTTAGTGGATATTCGCCAGACGGCGAGCGCATCACGCCAGAGGCGCTCGACATGCCGCTGACAGAAGAGATGAAAACGAAGAAGAGCGGGCTCGTGAAATGGAAGGATGAGACCTACTATTTTCTCCACAGCACGCCTTTTCAAGGGATCAATCTCGATTTCTATCTGCTCAACCCCGAGAAGGATGCCTTTGCCCTTATCACGATGCTCGATGATGGAACGCGCACAGTCATCCACCAGCTCTCCTGGAGCATGCGCCTCATTGCTCTTGGAGCGCTCTTTTTCGTTTTAGCCCTGCTGCACAGCATTGCCAAACACGTCACCCGCCCGATTACCGCTCTTGCGCAAGTCACTGAGCAGGTCGCAGCAGGCAAGCTCGAGAATATCGTCCTGCCCGAGGTGTCTCCCAGCCGCCATGACGAAGTGGCGGTCCTCTGCTCCTCTTTCGAGAAGATGATTAAGGGACTACAGGAAAAGGAGCGGGTCCGAGGTGTGCTCAATAAGGTCGTGTCGCCGGAAATAGCCCAGGAGATTCTCAAGGGTACTGTGCATTTGGGCGGAGAAGAAAAAAAGGTCACCGTTCTCTTCGGCGACATCCGCCGCTTTACTGAGATGACGCGAAACATGGAGCCGACTAAAGTGATCGAACTTCTCAATGGGTGCATGACAAAAGTGTCGCACGTCATCGACGAATATGGCGGTGTGATCGACAAATATGTCGGTGATGAAGTGATGGCGCTATTCGGTGCGCCGCTTACGAAAGAGGATAGCGCTTTGCAGGCTGTTCTCTGCGCACAGAAAATGGTCGAAGCGTTGGAAGAGTGGAATGTGGGGCGCAAAGAACGCGTCGAAATGGGAATCGGCATCCACACGGGGCTCGTCGTAGCAGGGAATATGGGCGCAGAAAATCGCCTCAACTACACAGTGCTCGGCAGCAACGTGAATTTTGCTGCGCGTCTCTGTGAAAATGCGAAAGGAATGCAGATCCTCATTTCCAAACAGACGCTGGATGAGCCACATGTGCGCGAAAGCATAACCGTCGAGGAGCTACCTCCGATGGAATTAAAGGGATTTGAAGGGAAAATGACCATCTATGCAGTTAAAAAATAACTTAAGCTTCCGCAGGAAGATCATCCTCAGCCAAATTGTGCTCTTTGTCGTCTTTGTCGCTGCGCTTTTTCCTTTTATCGAACGCACCGTCACACTCATTGTACGCGACACTCTTGAAGAGACAGCAAAAGAACTCATCCAGCGGCTTTCCCGCGCCTCATCTGAAAGCGATATGGTGGAGATGATCAAGCAGCAGGAGTACTTCTCCTTTTTTCGCATGAGCATCATCAACGACAAGCATGAGCTAGTCTACGATTCGCATGTCAGTCGCCTGTTAGGCGAAAGCTACCGCAACCTCTATCCCGCTACACATCCTGAAGTGGAGCAGGCGCTTAAAGAGGGCTCGGGCTATGTCGTGGCGGAGTCGGAGACGTTTGGCGGCACTTTCGCCTACGTGGCAGAGCGCTTTACCTTCCAAGAAAAAACCTACGTCTTGCGCCTGGCATTTCCCTATTGGCAGCTGCAAGATCTGATGCGCAACTTTGAGATCGGCTTTTTGGCCTTCTCCTTCCTCATGTTGCTCTTTTTCAACGCGCTCATCTGGATTATTTTCAACCGCCTGACGACTCCGATCCGCGCGATCGTCGATGCGGTGCGCCCCTATCAGACGGGACAGAGCGCAGAGATTCCGCTGATCGCAATAAAAGGCAGCGATGAGTTTCAGCGCCTAGCCGCCACTCTCAACTCCCTTTCGACGCGCATTGGCGAGCAGATCAAGAGCATCACCGACGAGCGCAATGAGAAAGAGGCGATTTTGGAATCGCTCGGAGAGGGAGTCATCGCGGTCGATGCAGAGATGCACGTGCGCTACATCAATTTCATCGGCAGCAAGATGCTGGGCGCTCCTCGGCGTGCTTTCATCGGCAAACACTTTCCGCCGCATCTACAGAAGGCCAACGAACTGCTCATTTCGCGGTGCGCTCATCTCCTCAAAACGTGTCAGGAGCAGAATGCGATTTTGACCGATGCGCTCTCCTTCGGCGCTGAACGCAAAATCTACATCGATCTCGTCGCCGCCCCCAAAGCCGGTGGCAAGGGCGCCATCGTTGTTTTGCAGGACAAGTCGAGCCACTACAAAGTCCTCGAAATGGGCAAGGATTTTGTCGCCAACGCTTCCCACGAATTGCGCACTCCGATCACGATCATCAAGGGATTTGCGGAAACGCTCCAAGACCTGCCTGAAATGACACCTGAGATGCTCGCCGCAATCACGGAGAAGATCGTGCGCAATTGCGAACGGATGGACAATCTCGTGAAAAACCTTCTCACCTTGGCCGACATCGAGAATATTCCAGAGAGCAGATTCAGGGAGTGCGACTTGATTTCGATGGCGGAAAATTGCCGCCACATGCTCCTTTCTGTCTACTCATCCGCACAGGTCACCATTGAAAAAACGCGCGACAAGATGACTCTCGAAGCGGATGGCGATCTCTTAGAACTCGCTATCATGAACCTGATGCACAACGCGGCAAAGTACTCCAAACCGCCTGCACATATTGCGTTATCCATCTCTCAGGTCAACGAAAATGAGATCAAAATTACGATTGCGGACAAGGGGATTGGAATACCGCCAGAAGACCTGGAGCATATCTTTGAGCGTTTTTATACCGTCAACAAAGCGCATTCGCGCAAACTCGGTGGAGCGGGTCTCGGCCTCTCGATCGTTAAAACCATCATCGACAAGCACGAGGGCACGATCAGCGCAGAATCGACGCTAGGCGAGGGGACCACCTTCACGATCATCCTCCCGCGCAAGAGGCATTAATATTTGAGTTGCATGCGGGTTTCTTTGTCGAAGACGACCGTTTCTTTGGGCTTCGTCTTCCCCTTCGCATTGCTGAATTGCACTAATTGCTCTAGTTTTGTGAAAGGCTTTTCCCTAGAGCCATACTGCATGTAGAGCTCTTCGAACTCTGCTTTTGTCAGAGGCGTTTTCTTATGCTCTTTATCCCACTTCGCTTGCTCTTTCAGGATGACCTGGTTGGCGCAGGTGTGGCCGAGCAGGGCAATCAGGAGGGCTTTAGAGGCAAAGCGCAGGTTGATCGGCTTTTTCGCATCGCCAACAAAAGAAAAGAAATCCGTCAGTGGAGGATACCCTATCGAAGTATAGAGCGAATGGGTGTGTGTGCCTTTAAGAAGCTTGTAGAAGAGATCGCTCTCCGTTTGGATGTGCGGCAGAAGCTGATCTAGTTCTTTGACAGCGGGATTTTCCTTAGCGGTTTTCATCAGAATATCGAGCACGTCATATTCGAAATTCGGCCGGTAGATGGCGCTACGCTCATACAATAGGCGCAGGAGTTCCGCTGCTGTCTCATAAAGCAGAGCATTCTCTTCCTTGAGAAGAAGCGCAAAGTTGAGCTTGGCAGATTCGGGCAGATTTGCCTGCTCACGCGGAGAGTGGTATTGCGTTTGCTTCTTCTGTTGCACCGGTTTTTTAGCAGCCGCTTTTGGTCCTTTTGCGTTACTGTATTGATCCTCCTCCACCTGAGACACGATCCCTAAGTGGATGCGCTCTGATCCTGTTGTGCTTCGCTCCTCTTGCATCATGGCGATCCACTGATGCATCAAAGTATAGGCGCCGATAGCAAAGAGCATCATGAAGGCAGAGACAAGAGGAAGAATGTTCATCGCGGCCCCTCATAAGTCACTTTCCAGTGCGTCTGAGGCACAATAAAGCTGAAAGTGAGCTCTTTTTCCTGCTTCAGCAGAATCTTCACAATCGGCGGCGGGCTCTCTTCCTCCCACTCGGGCTGATATTTCCCTTGAGACGGATGAAAAAATTGAAAACTCATCTCCTTAACGTGTGTGAGGAGTATGTCATTGCGCGCTTCCTTTTCATCTTTTGAGTAGGTCAGCAAGCAGAGTTCTTGATCGTTATTGAGGTAGAGCACGCTCTTGAGCTTTCCGCAATAGGCGGGGTTTTTATCCAGAGTATGGGGCGAAGCCATGATAAGCGCTTTTCCCGTTCCAAGTGGAAAGGGAGACGTATAGAAAGCCAGACCCTCTTTTGCTTCAAGTGAACGCAGAAGTTGGGCTATGCGCAGATGGACGCACGCACGCGCGTGCACCTCTTCAGCGCTTTTTTGCACCTTGATGTTCGCAACCGAGATCTGCCGGAAGCTGCTGAAGAGAAAAGAGAGCAGCATCGCGGTCAGCGAAATAGCTATAACAACTTCTAATAGAGTGAGAGGGTGCTTTTTCAAATGTTACTTTACCAACGAAAATATCGATATTACAGGGTTTCATTTTTAAATTCACCAGAGAGATAGCAGAGCAAGTAATGAGATTTTTTATTTTCTTTTGCAAAGGACGACAAGTCCCCAGCCGACAAGAAGATAGGCGAGGAGGCTGACGAAGGAAGGCAGAAGTCCATGGGCGTCGGTGTTGACCCAGCCGAGCACTGCAAAGAGGGCGATCAGCACCCCCATGCACGCATCGCCGGCGACAAGTCCCGAGGAAGCGAGGATGCTGCGATCTTTGGATTCTTTTGTGCCCCGCCCAATGATCGCTGAAAAGACGCCGCCCACCATGATCCCCGAACTGAGCGGAAGAGGGAGGTAGAGGCCGATGGCAAAGGGCAGAATGGGCAGTTTGAGCAGTTCAAAGAGCAGACCGATCACAACGCCGATCATCACAAGTCCGAGCGGGATGTCGCCGTGGATCACGCCTTGCGCCACAAGGGCCATGAGGGTGCCTTGCGGGGCGGGCATCTTGCTGGAGCCGAAGGTGTAGGCGGTGTTGAGGAGGTAGAGAGTGCCGCCAATCGCAACTGCGGGCAGGATCATGCCGATGATCTCGCCGATCTGCTGGAGGCGCGGGGTAGCTCCAAGGAGATAGCCGGTCTTGAGATCCTGGGCGGTTGTGCTCGAGAGGGAAATCGCCACATTGGCGACGATACTCATCGTGAGGGCAGCAATCAGGTAGGAGCGTTCTGTCCAACCGATGGCAAGAAAGATGAGGCAGGTGATCAGCAGCGTGGTGATCGTCATGCCGGATGTGGGACTCGACGTGCTGCCGACGATCCCCACGATGATGGCGCTAACGGCCACAAAAAAGAAGCCAAGCAACACGAGCAGGCAGATGGTCAAGAAATTCATGGGAAGGCCGGGAAAGAGCCAGAGAAAGAGAACGATGGCTACAGAACCGAGGATGAGCCAGCGCAGCGAAATGTCGCGGTCTGTGCGAGGCAGATTCTTGCGCGTCTGGCCGGCGCTAACCAGCTCCTTGAATCCCACGTGAAGCGTTTTGCGGATGACCGGTGCAATGCGGATAAGGCTTAAGAGGCCGCCGATGCCGACAGCGCCCGCGCCGATGTAACGCACGTAATTGGACCAGATCTCATCGGGAGTCATCTGGCTAACCGGATGCGTCGCGGGATAGATAGCGGTAGTTCCTGTGCCGAAGGCGTAAATAAGTGGAATGATCACACACCAGCCGAGCACGCCGCCGACGAAGAGATAGGAGGCGATCCGGGGTCCGATGATGCAGCCCACGCCGAGGAGCGCAGGGGTGCAGTCGACGCCAAATGTCGTGCGTTCGGGGCGAGTGAAGGTCCAGCTCGCCACCTCATCCCAGAGATGGAAAACGCCGGACAAGACCTTGTAGAGAGCGCCTGTGGCGATGCCGATGAGCGCGTCTTTAGCTTGGGCAAAGCCTTTTTCGCCCGATTTGAGGATTTCAGCGCATGCTGTGCCTTCAGGGAAGGGGAATTTTGCATGTTCTTCGACGATGATGTAGCGGCGCATCGGGATCATGAAGAGCACGCCGAGCACACCTCCTAGGGCAGAGAGCATAAACATGCGGAAGATCGAAGGCGGCTCGCCGAGAAGAAAAAGGGCTGGAGCGGTGAAGATGACGCCCGCGGCGACGCCCTCGCCTACAGAGGCGATCGTCTGCACCATGTTGTTTTCTAAAATGGTAACGCGCTTGAAAAATGCGCGGAGGATCGCCATCGAAAGGACAGCGGCAGGAATCGATGCGGAGACGGTGGTGCCGACTTTAAGTCCGAGGTAGGCGTTGCCGATACCGAAAAGCAAACTGAGCAGCATGCCGAGTACAATGGCACGCAGCGTAAACTCTTTCATCCTTGCGCCAGGCGCAACATAAGGATCCATTCCCTCAAGATGAGAATGTAGCTATTTTTTTACAATAGATTGTGTGCAGAAAGCGCTCATTTTTAAGCGCAGGGGGGTAACGGTTTTTCTTTTTTGCAGCGGAGTGAGATCGACGACAAAGGCAAGCAGCGCGTACACTTCACCGCTATCGGCTGTCTTACGCTTCTTTGGGAAAATCGTCACCTTTTTGTCGTAGCTGCGTTTTAAGCCGGAGGGTAGTTCGACGGTGATCCGCTCCTGACTAAAAACGAGCGGTTCTCGCTTGCCTGAATCAAAGATCCAGGAAGCAGGAACCTTTTTCATGTAGAGTGCAGCCTTCGCATCGGCCATGATCTCTTCGCCTACCCGTGCAAGCTCCATCTTAAAGAGCGTATCGATTTCACCGACGAGATGCTCCATCGGATAGCGCAAGAAAGGCAGTGCGCAGGTGGAAACCAGAGCAAATGCTACAAGAAGCTCAAGAAGGACAAACGGTTTTTTATACCTTTTTGTAATAGTTGCCGCGGCTAATGCCATTTTCGTCGCCAATAGTTTTTAGCTCAAACCCATATTTTTCAAGCAGTCGCTTTGAAGCTGCATTTTGTTGATTTGCCGTTGCGTGCAGCTCGGTCAAAGGGCCTTCAGGCGCATCTGTATCTTTAATATTCACAGGAAATTTTTTGAGTTCAGGAAGGTAGCGTGAAAAGATCGCGGTAGCGACCTCTTGTCCATATTTCCGATTCTGGTATTCAGGTAATCCGAGACCCGCCACATCTGCCTCGCCGATTTTACACCCGTGGCCGAGCACAAAATGTCCGATAGGCGTCTGATCTTTTTTGTGGATCACGACAAGTGCGCTATAGACATCGCCTGTTTTCCAGCGATTAATCCAGCCTTCAACGCGATTTTCGATCTTCTTTTCGTCCCAGGGGGTGCCATTCTGGTAGAGTTTCATGACTACCGGGTGGCCAAAGAGTGTTTTGTAAAAAGGGAGATCGCTTTCTGTAATGGAGCGGACAATAAGGTTTTCCGTCTCAAAATAAGCGGAATGGTTCGTTATAAGAGAAGCAGCCATAGTTCTAAAGATATGTTTTGAAGTTAAGGATGAAAAAAAAGCCACTAGCTAAGGCTAGTGGCTTTAGAAGGTTAATATCGTTGTTGATAAGTTGAAGAAGAACGGAAGCTGCTCTCTCCTCGTTGCTGGGAAAAGCTAGAACCTCTGCGTGATTCTTCAGGGAAGCAGCTCTCCATAAACCCGGAAAGCATTTCTTTGGATGAACCCTCCCAAGATTGACCCATCTCATTCATGCGTTCTTTGATTTGACGACCATATCCACTAATGCGAGAACCGAGAATACCGATTGTTAAGATATTGCCCGCGCTGAACAAGAGAGTGCCAAGACCGACTACTAAGTGACCAAGACCTGTTAGGGCCATCGCGGCGCAGTTTTCTTCTAAGAAAATGACAGCCAATGGGCCGAAAATAACCGTCAAGGCAAAACCTGCGATCGTTTCAGCAAAAGCAATGCATGCTTCTGGAATGGCGCTGAGAAAATTAACAATAAAGTTACGATTAACTTGGTGAGGTAAAAGAGTGCTGTGAACGTAGACTGCTCCGACTAGGTTAACGCCTATAATAGTTTCTGCACAAGACATAAATTCTCCATATAAAAGTTGATGAAATGCAACTATTTTAGCAGCTGTATGTCTATAGAGTCAAGACGAAATGAGCGGTATGGCATAGTAAAATTTTTTAGGGCTGCAAAAAGCCACTAGGATCAACTAGCGGCTTGAATTTATGAGTTGACAGATACATAAACTTGATTTGAAAAATTAGTGAACGAATTTTTTAACAAAATCGTGTTAATAATCCGCGCTGAAGGGGATTGGTTAAGTTTAGAACCGACCAGACCAAAAGAGGTGAGGTTGCTGATGCTAAACATCAGCGCGGCTAAGCCTGTTCCTAAATGATCAAGCGCTGCGAAAGCAAGTATTCCGCACGATTCATTTTGGAAAATCATTCCTAGAGGACCAAAGATGAGACCAATGGCGATACCGCCGACTATTTGCACGAGTGCGAGAAGGGCTTCGGGAATGGCAGCTAAAAAATTATAAAGAGGGTTGCTATTGACTTGGTAAGGGATGAGGGCAGCGTGAGCCATGTTGGCTCCATCCACTGTCATCTGACAAAATGATTCTATACTCATAAACACTCCTATGCCTTGAGAAATAGGTCAATTATATGCTATTTTTCATTCAAATTCAAGAGAAGAGATGGAAGAAAATACAGTAAAATATATAGTTATAGGATTATGAGCACCAAAGGACGCGCACTATTTAATTTAATTCGGGCAAGCTGGCTTGAAGATCCCTCTTTGTCGGTTGAACCCTGGCAGGTCGAAGACCTGAGGAGCGTGCCGGAAGAGCAGCTCTTTGAGAGGCTCAAAGGCTTTAATATTTCCCTTGATGAGGTGAGCTTTAAGGGATACGCGGACAATTGCGAATCGCCCGAAGAGCTCAGCGAGATGCTTTGGGTAGGAGAGGACGAGCCTGAACGCGCCGATCAAGCCTATCTGCTTCTTTTCGAACTCTGGCGCAGGCTGCTTCCACATCGCCAGTCGCTTTCGATCTTTTGCGACGAGCTCGACCGGCTGGTCGATCTCTACGATCAGGAGCAGATGGAAAATGAGGAGCCGCTGCAAGATGCGCTCTCTGAACTCGAACGCATTCTCGATACCAATGTCGATCAGGGGCAAGAATCCAGTGCGCTGTTTGAGGCGGTTTCAGAATTTTGTGCGCATGACCTTGAGAGCTTCCTCTACGATTACGCAACTGACCAGATAGATGCCGGCGAGTCGATCTATGCCTCCGAACTCGTCGACGGATTTTATGAGTATGTCTCTGATACGCTCTTCTTTGATTTTCTGCATGCACGCCTGATGATAGATTCCGACGAGGAGGAGGCCTTTATCTCGATCGAACGCATCTTGAAGGAGGAGCCTGCCCTCGACCTGCTTTTCGATATACTGGACCTGCTTGCACACCGCGATAACAGCAGGCTGTTCTGGATCGCGATGCGACAGACGCAGACACTCATCGCAAGCGAAGAGGATCTGCAGCTGCTCCTGGAACTTGCTGAAAGCTACTTGCGCCGCAGGAGCTTGGAGCATGAGGCTACAAAGATGCAAGGGATCAAAACGCAGAGTGCGTTCTATACCCTAATCCGCGACTTTGATGGGAGTGAAGTCTAAATAATCTGCAGAGGCGAAGATGTAGCGCACGCCGCGTGCTTCTCCCATCGGGAGGCTGTTTGGGCGTACGTTGTGGAGATGCCCGAAGATGCAGATATCGATCTTGTTCTCTTCTAGAATAGCGGATGCTCTACTAGGGAGCAGTGTGGGGCTTAAAGGGGGATAGTGCGTCATGGCGATGCGCAACTTGGCTTTGGGATCCAGCTGATTTAGGCTGAGTTTGAGCCGCTCTAATTCACGTGCATAGATCCTTTCATCTTCTTCTTTCTGGTGGGCAAACTCTTCAGGTGTCTTTTTGTGCACGCGCGGATTTTCTTGAAAGACGATGTAGCTGTTGTAGGTATACTCGGCTGTATCCCATAAGCGGGTTCCGCCAATCGTCACATCTTTCCAATTGAATACGTTATTGTAGATGAAGTGGACTGAAGGAGGCATGATTTTTTGCATCTTGCTCGAAGAGCACCACCAGTAGTCGTGATTGCCCTTGATCATCACTTTGGTGCCGGGGAGCTTATCGATCCAGTTGAGGTCGACGAGCGCATCATCAAGATGGATCGCCCAGGAGATGTCGCCGGGAAGGAGCACGAGATCTTCGGGAGAGATGAGCTCAGACCAAGATTTGTGCATCTTCTCTTGGTAGTCGTCCCAGCTGGGCCCAAAGACTTCCATGTTTTTGCTCGGAACGCCAAGCGCCAGGTGTAAGTCTGAGAGAGTCCAAATAGTCATTAGAGTACAAATTTATCGGGGAGTTCTGTGCCCGAAGTGACGATGATAATGCCGTCGCGGATATAAACTCCATCGCCATCATAGGTCTGCAGGTTGTTCTTGTTGATCAGCTGCACGCCGTTGCCGATGCGCGTCTCTTCGTCGATGATCGCTTTTTTGATGAGGCAGTGCTCGCCGATCGAAAAGTAGGGAGTGGTGCTGTTTTCAAGAAGGGGGTGGTAGCTGCGATTGCCGTTTATAATGGAATCTTGGATCACGGTTCCTTTGCCCACTTTGCAGCGCACGCCGACGATGCTGCGCGTGATCTCTTTGGCTTCTATGATCGCGCCTTGGCTGATGAGCGAGCGCTCGATCTGCGTTCCATTCACAAGGGCGCTGGGGATGTGCAGCGGATGCGAATAGATCCTGTTGTCTTCCTGATAGAGGTCCATCCCCTTCCCTTCTGTGATCAAGAGGTTGGAAAGGTAATAGGAGGAGACGGTGCCGATATCTTCCCAATAGCCCTTGTAGGTATAGGCGGAGGAGCGGCCTTCTTTGATCATTTCTGGAATGAGATGCTTACCGAAATCGTCGCCCTCTTTTTGGAGCAGGCGAATGAGGGCTTCGCGTTTAAAGATGTAGATGCCCATCGATGCGAGATAGTGCTTGTCTGGCTGTTCGAAGCGCTTCAGGATGGCAGGCTCGTGCGGCTTTTCATAGAACTCGGTGATATGCGCATTTTTATCGATGTTGAGCACGCCCATGCGCCGCGCTTCAGCTTCTTTGACGGATAGAGCAGCAATGACGAGGTCTGACTCCTGCTTTTCAGCAAAGGCGAGCAGATCGAGTAGGTCCATGTTGTAAAGCTGGTCGCCGGAGAGGATGAGGAAGTATTCCGCCTGGCATTTCATGATGGTATCGAGGTTTTGGCGCACGGCGTCGGCTGTGCCCTTGAAGAAGCGCTGGCCTTCCATGGTTTCTTGCGGAGTCAGCAGCTCAAGCCGTCCTGTGCGGAACATGTCGAGCTGATAGGTGGAGAGGATGTGCTGGTGGAGCTCGGCGGCAAAGTATTGGGAAATGACGAAGATCTGATTGACCCTGGAGTTGAGTGAGTTAGAAAGGGGGATGTCGATCAGGCGGTAGTGTCCGCCAAACATGACAGAGGGCTTGGCGAGAGCGAAGAAGAGGTCAAAGAGACGATCCGCGACCTCAAAGAAGCGGGCGTCGATATCATCACGATCGGCCACTACCTGCAGGCCAGCAAGACCAAGCTCCGGGTAAAAGACTTCATTTCCCCCGAGCAGTTCAAGCGCTACGAAGAATATGGTTACTCCCTGGGAGTCAAGCACATGTATTGCGGGCCCTTCGTGCGCTCAAGCTATAATGCCCACGCCATCAGCTTGACCCTT
>Ga0207093_1036_pt1 | contig 24819 bp, 19 predicted proteins | sample Alteio_BWMinHeat_89_FD_153519 | JGI IMG/M metagenome (GOLD analysis project Ga0207093, IMG submission 153519) | Enriched cells from forest soil in Barre Woods Harvard Forest LTER site, Petersham, Massachusetts, United States -... | ecosystem: Environmental > Terrestrial > Soil > Temperate forest >... | reverse complement strand
AAGGAGGCACCCCTACGATTAACTCCACAGGTTCGAAAGGGATTAACTCCAAACCCTTCGCGCCTCCGTAGCTGTTGAGCGAGCCGGGACTTTGACCGGAACCCGGGTTCCTTTCCCAAAACTGGTCATGTCGCAGTTCCTCTTCAAGCCTCGGAGTTACGGTAACGACCGGAGTCATCCAATGCGGCTGATCGGCTTGTGCGTGGTCGACACGGGTGAACCAATTGTTGAAATAATCGCTGATGAAGTTGCCGGAGGACGAGGGCAGGGTAACGTCGGGCAACGGTCCAGGTTCACCAGCGAACGCCGAAGGCACGCAGATGATCAGCCAGCAGAGGAGAAACAGAGAGCAACAGTAAACGGTTGAATTCCAGGCTGGTCGCGATACGCGATAAGTGGTCTGCTCCAGACGAGCGTATTTATCAAGGCGAGTAGAAAAAATCTTGGCCGAGCAGGACGGCGGCTTTCGGGAAAGGCACACGCCTCAGCGTTATATTTATACCTATATAACGCAAGCTTTTCTGCTGTCGACCGGACCATGCTCGTCACAATGTGGCGCTTCATGAGAGGGGTGCCGGTTCTCGCATCCGACTCGGGCTATCATCCGTGCTCTAGCATGCTACCCCTCACGCGAAGCGCCAGACATTCAAGTTACCGCTTAATTTGCCGAAATAATGGGCGGAATTCTATAGCTACAACGGATGGTTTTACACTACTCGATCGAGCCTATCCAAGTACATCGAGGAGCGAAAACACTCACGCGAATAATCAAAAGGCTAAAACGGAGAACAGACGGACTTACAGAAGATCACAAAGGCCACAGGGAAAGACGAGAAGACCTTTCAGTGGAGGGTAAGGAATTGCGGTCCCGTCTATACAATAGGATTTAAGACGCGTCCCCTAAAGCGAGATTTTCGACACAAGAACCACGACGCTGCGGGCAGTCACCAAGTAGGAATTTCCGGAAATCGCCACCTCCGCGCCCGGGTCCGCAATGTCACTCGGCGCCGGAAGTGCAGTGTCGAGCGCGCGACACCAAACTCGTTCGGAAACTGTTGGCAACTCAAAATCTAACGTTTCCCAATACATATTCATCATGACATGAATGTCCGGTTCTTGCTCGATGCCGGCGAGGGTGAACCCAAGTGCTCGAGAATTTGGATCATCCCAACCGGGACTGGAAAGGCGACAGCCATGCCACACGATATCGATCAGCCCGCGGTCGTTTGGCTTACTCTGCTGACCCTGTAAGAACTCCTTCCTGCGAAGCGCTCGGTTACGTTCGCGAAAATCAATCATGCGCTGACAGAACCGAAACATCTCACGGTTTTTCTCGGCCAGGCTCCAATCAAACCAGCTGATTTCGTTGTCCTGGCAATACGGGTTATTGTTGCCACGCTGGGTACGTCGCACCTCGTCGCCTCCGCACATCATCGGAACGCCCTGCGACAGCATCATGATGGCGATGAAGTTTTTGATCTGTCTCCGGCGCAGATTCTCGACCTCCTGATCATTCGCCGGACCTTCGACACCGCAGTTCCAGCTCAAGTTGTTATCCGCACCATCCCGATTCGTTTCGCCGTTCGCCTCGTTGTGCTTACGGTCATAGGAAACGAGGTCGTTAAGGGTAAAGCCGTCATGGCAGGTAACGAAGTTGATGCTGTTGATCGGTAAATGGCCGCTCCATTGATAGATGTCGGCGCTCCCGGCGATACGCGATGCCACCGCGCTCACAAGTCCAGGATCGCCTTTCACAAAACGCCGAATATCATCGCGGTACCGCCCGTTCCATTCGGCCCAGCGATAACCCGGAAAGTAACCAACCTGGTAGGCACCGGCTGCATCCCAGGCTTCAGCGATTATCTTCGTGTCTGCCAGCACGTCGGACAACTCGATAGCCCAGACTACGGGCGGATACGGCAACAGCTCACCGGACTGGCCTCGTGCGAGGATGGATCCTTCATCGAAGCGGAACCCATCAACATGCATATCACGGACCCAGAATTCCAGGCATTCGACGATCAGCTTTTCGGCGATCGGGTGATTACAGTTAACCGTGTTACCACAGCCGGAGTAATCCATATAGTATTGCTTGTCCGAGGGCGCCAGATGGTAGTAAATCCTATTGTCCAGGCCTTTGAAATTGATGGTGGGTCCATCCTGATTTCCCTCGCTGGTGTGATTAAACACCACATCCAGAATCACCTCGATCCCGGCTCTGTGGAACGCCTTCACCATGTCTCTGAAGTCTCGAAGGTGACTGCCCTCTTCGAACGAAACACAGTAGGCGCACTTAGGGGCAAAGAAGCTGTGTGTGCTATAACCCCAAAAGTTCCTCAGGGGTTTTCCATCCGCCGGGCTGATATACATCACTTCCTTGTCGTCGAAGTCCATTACCGGCAGGAGTTCTACGGCGGTTATCCCCAACTCTTTCAGGTAAGGAATCTTTTCGACAAGGCCGGAAAAAGTTCCCGGATGGGTCACTCCACTTGTGGGCGACTTCGTATAGCTACCGACGTGCAGCTCGTAAATGACGGTATCGCGCATCGGGCGATGGATTGGCATATCGCCTTCCCAATCGTAAGATGCCGCATCTATCACGATGCTGCGCATCGATGTTTTCACGTTGTCATCCGGCCCGCAAGCAGCGACCCGGTCCCAAAGGGCATTCGTGTTTCCTTTGGAGTAAGGGTCAATGAGCACCTTGTTTTTGTTGAACCGGTGGCCCAATGCCAATGAACTTTGACCATCATTTCTTTGGCTATCCTCTCTTGGACCATCCACTCGGTAAGCGTAGTGCACTCCGGGTCGCAGGCCGCTCACATAGATGTGCCAGAAGAAGAACGTCGTGTTCACGACCGGATCTAGCGGGATTACCTGGGTGGGCGCTAAATCATTGGGCTTATCAAAAAGCAACAGTTCTACTCCCTTGGCGTCATAGGAGAAGATTGAGAAATTGACGCCGTCGGCGTCCGGGGTGGCACCCAGGGGATGACGCGAGCTCTTTTCGGTCGTACGCGTTTGGTCAGCCATATCTCGTTCTCTCTACTTCAAGCCGAGATCCGGCAACAAAGAGACTAATGGAGAATTCTGGCGAAGCCGGTCGGCGCGTTCAGCCGAACTTTCCAGTAATCTAATCAGTTGTAAAGGGGACCACACGAGGTTCTGAATGAGGACAGGTAAACTGTTGGCCTTCCAAAGGTTGTCGCTATGCAGCAAGACCAGTACTGACGTGTTCCCTTTGACCTTTCTTTCAACCCCGAACTCGATTGCCTATCTCAGCATCGTTCCCTCGCCCGTTTTCTATTATGGAGATCTTTATCGGCGAGCTATGATACACTCGATGAAACGCAAGGTAGCTGCCGTCCATACCTTGAAGCAGGCTAGGGCCTATATCTTACAAGTCGGGATATGCGGCATTTTCTCCGACGCCGGAGTTGGTATGCCGAACCTATGGGAGGTGGTCGATTTACCTGACAGGCAACCAGGAGAAAAAGGCTGGGGCCAAAAAATCATTGCGATCTGGCGTTGGAAAAATGAACTACCGGCTATCTATCCCGCAGAGATCTTCTACGGAAAGATTCCGGCTGGTCGGGCCGTATTGATGAGTATGGATTACCTTCGTATCGAACACTATTCGAAACATCATCGGCCACTGAGGGAATGCAGCTCCTTAGCACAGAAAATCTATGAAAGGCTGAAGCTGGATCCTCTGACGACCGGTTCGTTGAGAGAAGAATTGAACATGACCCAGCGTCCAGAGCGGAACCGATTCGAGCGGGCGCTACAGGAACTCCAGATCACGTTAAACATCGCCCGCCGCAATAGTCTGGAAGATGAGAACGATACCTGGGTTCTCTTTAGTGATCAGTATTTAGACGTGGTGCATGCAGGGGAACTGTCACATCGGGATCACGAGCTCACTTCGGACCGGCATCGCTCCTTATGAACGTCCAAGAAGCTCAGACTCTCCGACTCCAAGAGATTGTCGTCTGGACCCCGGATGGATCGAAGGGCGAAGTGATTGCGATAGACGGTTCCGGGGTCAAAGTCCGCTGGGAAGACGATCAATGTGGCTACTATCAATTTACCGACCTATTATCTCAGATCGAAAGGTTACGTTGAGTGCAGTACAAGAGCCCATCCCAAGAAGTCTCTAAGCTCGGATTATTTTGAACAGAAGACCGCAAAGCGGGTGACCCGCAACCAAAGCAGAGAAAATCTCTCGCAAAGCAGACTTCGCCCCATCTCCCCTTTAGCGACGTCGGCCAAGGACGCCAAGACGCCAAGGCTACGACCATGCAGGCCTGAGCGTTCTCGATTTCGACGCCGCACGCGAAACGCAACTTTAAGTACGGTAAGGAACGTTTTTCATCCTGGCCTCAGTTCCCCACCCGCATCAACACACGGCCAAACGGCCGATCCTCGATCAGGTAACTAACAGCTTCTGCCGCATCGGAGAGCGGAAACACTTTGGCGATGGTTGGCTGGATCGCACCTTGGGACAGATAACCGACGAGTGTCCTCTGTGCTGCTGCCAGCGTCTCCGGCGCAAAGACCCTGAAAGTAAAGCCCCGCACCTTGGCCGCTTTCCAGATGATATCGGTGAGGTTGACGCTCGCCTCGCGACCGCCAGCGTAGCCGACCACTGCATACGTCCCTCCGGGAAGCAGGCAACCAAGCGCCTCGCCCGTGAGCTTTCCGCCCACCCCATCGATAATAACGTCTACGCCCTTGCCGCCGGTCAGCCGCATCACGCCATCTCGCAGGCTCTCGCGCGAGAGGTCTATGACGTGTTCGTAGCCAGCAGCGTGCGCCTTCTCCGCTTTCGCGCTAGTACTGGCGGTGGAAATCGCGAGCGAGGCGCCGAGCTTGCGAGCAATCTGCACACTCTCCATGCCTACCGCGCCACCGATACCGGGAGCAAGTACGCTTTGCCCGGGTTTGAAGGCAACAAACTCCGTCAACACGAGATACCCGGTCAGATAGCCCGCACCGCCGAGGAAGGCAGCAGCGTTATCATCGTCGACATGTGAGGGGATTGGCATCACGCCGGCAGCGGATGCCGCGACTAGTTCTCGCCAAGTGCCGTCGGCAATAACACCGAATCCAGGTCCGGTGACGAACACGCGGTCACCGACTTTGAAGTTGGGGCTCTTTGTTTCCACCACCACACCCGCCCCCATCTGACCGCCAACCCGCGGCAAATTCTCAGGCGTGGCAGCATAATGGTGGCCGGAGCGAAAGGTGTTATCCAGCGGATTGATCCCGACAGTGTGCATCCGCACGAGCACCTGACCGTCGTTGGGGGTCGGTGCCGGAAGATCGACGAACCTGTTCTCCGCATAACCGCCGTAGGCGCGATACTGGATGGCTTTTATGGATTGGATAGCATTCATGATGAGATTTCTTGGCGGTAGACGAGGCACAGGCCGGGGATACCAGACCTGCCTATTGTCACAATTTCAATTACCATTATTCTTTGCTGTTGACGTTCTCTGCTTGGCTGCCTGCAGAACGCTTCAGGCCGTTGCTTGGCCGTCGAGCCAATGGCGGATGTTCTCGACCGTGTCCTGATAGAAGCGAGTGTAAAGGCCGCGGGAGACGTACCCGATGTGTGGCGTGGCCAGCAGGTTCGCCAACGTGCGAAACGGATGGTCAAGCGGCAACGGCTCCTGGTCAAAGACATCAATGGCAGCACCCGCAATCTTCCGGGCCGTGAGCGCGGCAATTAGATCCGCCTCGACCACGATCGGTCCGCGAGACGTGTTTACCAGACGGGCTGTGGGTTTCATGAGTGCGAGCTCAGGGGCACCGACCAGACCGCGGGTCCGATCGCTGAGGACCACATGTATGGAAACGACATCCGCCCGCCTGAACAATTCTTCCTTGCTAACCAACTCGGCGCTCGCTGCCGCTGCGCGTTCGGCCGTCAGATTCTGACTCCAGGCAATCACATTCATGCCGAACGCTCTGCCAATTTGCGCGACGGGGCTGCCGACATTCCCGAGGCCGAGAAGGCCTAAAGTTCGCCCGGCCATGTCGTCCCCGACGAATCGCTGCCAACCGCCGCTGCGCAGCGAGGCGTTCTCGGCGACGAGATTGCGGGCGCTGCCCAGGATAAGTGCCCAGGTCAGTTCGATTGTCGGCGCAGAGGTGTAGCCTGTATGAAGGACCTCTATGCCCCGCTCTTCTGCTGCCTTGAGATCGATTGAGGCATTCCGCAGCGCCGTCGAGGCGATCAGTCGAAGCTTAGGCAAGCGCTCGATGATTGCACGCGTCATTGGCGTGCGCTCCCGCATGACGCAGACGATGCCGAACGGCTGTAGGCGCTCGACGACGGCGTCGGAGTCAGCGAGATGATCGTTAAAGACGGTGACGGTCACCCGCCCATCCAGCACCGACCAGTCCGCGAGCGAAAGGGCGACGCCCTGGTAGTCGTCCAGGACCGCGATTCTGATGGGCTCCTGCTTAGAAGATGTAGTGTTCATCTGGAAGGATCTCATGGTTCGCTACCAGGTCCACTGGGCAGCTTCCCAGTGATATGCCGTGCCGTTTCGGACGACGTGCCCGATAGCCGGGAACGGAAAATGATAGCCCATCACCATGACCCCATCGGTCGCGACGCGGTCCAGAATGGCCTTGCGCGAATTGATCGCCTGCACCGGATCGTAGTCGAAGACCGGCGTCCAGTCGGGGTGTTGTAAGCTCGTCACCGGGTTATGGGCGATGTCACCCATATGGATGAACTGTTCCCTGTCCGAGGTGAACAAAATTGCGGCATGGGACGGCGAATGTCCCGGCGCCGCAATGTAGTGCACACCGCTGATGATTTCGCCCCCTTGCTTCACGAACCGGCAGCGGTCGGCGACCGGCGGCAGGTTCTCTCGAGCCACTCCGATCGTGGCCTGCTTGAACGGGTCGGGCATCGGCGAACTACTAACATCGCTTTCGTAACGGTTGCCGGTCCAGTAGTTCCACTCCGCATCGACAAAAACGAACTGTGCCTTCGGAAACGCCAGTGCGCCTGATTTCGTCACCAACCCGCCGATATGGTCCAGATGACAATGCGAGATCACGACCAGATCAATGCTCTCTGACGTGATTCCGGCCCGGCGTAGGTTCTCCTCGAGCCCGGGAAAACTACCGAAGGGCGGGCCGATCTTCTCACCAAAGCCGGTATCGACAAGGATACGCTCCCGGCCGGTGTCGACCACCAACGGGTTGTTCGTGACTTGGATCACCGGCTGCATGAAGTTTGCCTTTAACACCGGAGCGAGTTCAGCTTCAGAGGTGTTCATAGCAAAGATCGGTCCGACCGGGATTGGCCCATAGCCATCCGAGATCACGGTCGCCTGGAAGTCGCCGATCTTGAAGCGATAGAAGCCGTTCCCGTTTAAGGGTTCTGCGCCGGCTCTCCGGGCGTCCTCAGCCTGGGCCGAGCCGGGGATTAGAATCGTCGCGGACTCATTCATGTTTATCTCCAGATTCAGATTTCATAACCGATTATTGGAGCTATCGCTCCATAAATAACTTTGTCAAAAGAAAATCCGGCCAGTACTCCAAAACTCCTTCCCTCTACTCGCCAGGATTCGATGACCAGGACAGCCTACCCGACGAAGCCCACGCCCTATGTTGCCAACCGCTCAAGGTCGGCCTCGCAAGCGAGGCGCGCTCCACAACCGGGGCGTCAGCGAAGTCGGGAGAACGAAGCGCCTAGTGGACCGAAGAGAGTCCCGCATTATCTTCTTGATGGGAGAGAACGGTATTTAACGGAAATTTATATGTCGGAGCCGGCCCAGACGAAGCCTTTGAAGCGTGGACGAGGGCGTCCCAGATTGTTTGACCGAACTGCTGCCATCGAGCAGGCGATGGAGCTTTTCTGGGATCGTGGCTACGAAGGAACCACCTTCGACGATCTGGTCGGGGCGATGAAGCTAAGCCCGTCGAGCTTCTACCACGAATTCGGCAGCAAAGAGCGGTTGTACCGGGAAGCGGTTGATTATTATTTGAGCGTTTCCTTGAGCGATGTCTCTCGCGTCCTTTCCAGTCATCGAGATACCCGCGCCGCCTTCGAGGCGTTCATCGAAGAAACAGCTGCATTCTTCACCAATGGCGCATCTCCCACCGGCTGTATGATTTCGTTAGCCGGTACCCATCTTCCTCCACATTTGCGATCGGTGGCCGAGTTCACCAAAAGCTTGCGCAAGGGTTTCGAGCAGGAATTGGCCAGGCGGTTGCGAAAGGGAGTTTCTGACGGTGATCTTCCCCCGGGAACAAACGTTAAAGAACTCGCTGCCTACTTCGACACCGTTATCCGCGGGCTGGCTGTCCACACGCGTGACGGCGCATCGCGAAAACAACTTCTGGCCATTTGCCGAGTCGCAATGCGAGCCTGGCCTGCAAAGCCTCCTGACACGAATCCTAAAAACGGCTCGGGAGGGTCGCAAAGCTAGTATCCTTTGCATTCGGGCCGCCCCGGACGTGCCCTTATTCTGCCCACTCTTACATCCTCAAATCACAATACGGAAAGATCGAACGCCAAGCTAAACCCAGTCCGAAAACCCCTTCGTTCCCTTCTGTAAAAAGCCTTCTGTCTGTGTGGCCTTCGAGATCTTTCCGTATTGTACGAATCAAATTGGGCAACACGCTCTATAGACGCGACCCTTGGCTTAACGACCCGTCGAGAAGCGATTAGGCAACAGTCCCTTACTAAATAACATATGTATCGCTTGTTATAGACAATGACCTGGGCGGGCAAACGAACGAACCGCTGCTTTCGCCGCGCTTTAAACGCTAAAGGCTTCCATGCCAAACGAGGTCTTCAGGGTGATGGATCCCCCATCCTTCAGCAGCAGAAGCTTGCGGCGGGTACAATCAGGCTAAGGCGCCGTCCGGAGAACTATAACCGGGCAAACATCCTGTGGCAGCTCCGGAAAACGCAACCGCCGTGGCACCGAAAGCTCTGAGGCTTAGCAGTCCAGCCGGTCCACAGTGCGTTGAAATGCTAATTCTGCGCCAATTTTTTGCGGATCGGAGTTCTCGCTGGCCGGCCTGCTTTTCCCGAGATACTTCAGCAGTCCCGCCAGCCTGCGCACTTCGTCCTTCTCGAAATTTCAGCTCGGATACTTTTGCCGAGATACGACAAATCCAGAGGAGTAAGTTCTACTTCTGGTACCAGAAGACGTCTGGTGGAATTAGCAACGTTCTCCGGGAGTGCTGCGACCGATGCGTAGGTCATCGTGTCCATAATCTTTTCTCCTCTGACCTGAAACTTACGCCCCAAGCTGTATAAGGCAAACGGGGAGTTGACCTCAGTGTCCCCACTAAAGGCAGTTCGAACGAGTTCAAGGAAGGAGGCGCTTTCAGATCGTAATGGCCGACTTTGACGTTTCACTCTCATTTCGGACAAGTCCGTAGGATTTAAGGTTTGTCCGGCCCACTAAATGTAGCCGCATGGTCAGATATATCGGGACTCCGCTGGCACTTTTGGTTCTATGACATCATCGCTCGTGATACCTCATCATAAACTTCTATTATAGGGGCCCGTAGTTTCGCCTCTACTCTTTCGATATGAAGAATTCGAGATCGATCAACAAAACAGACTATCTCCGAGCAATCGTGATCTTGCCGATCATCGGCCTCCTGGCATTTACCGGGTGCGCCAACCTGGAGGGTACCGCTGGACATCAGACGGTCGCGACTCAGCAGGTCGCCGCGTATCTGGAACAGCCACAAGACAGAACGCTCAACCCTGCAGACCAGGATCCGGACCCAACCTACGAGTGGTTCTACTAATCTGCAGCGGGAAACCAAACAGGCTAAAATTAAACAAGGAAGGTTTCAAAGGCGTATATGGAACTTCTGGCGCTGCAGTTGAATCGACCAGAATTTGAGTTTCTGGATCTTGGCTTTGCCTGGATCGCGGTGATGGGCTTGGCCGGCTTTTTCGCAGCCTGGCTGGTCGTCGCGATTATGGAGCTTACCGGTCTATCTCGCAGGGTTTGGCACCTTCCGCTCTTCTTCGTTGCTCTGACGGTGCTGTTTAGCTGCGCCATCGGCGCGTTGTTGCTGCCATGAAAACAAGATTGTTCAACTACGTGATCACCCTCGGCTTGGTTGTTTTTGCCGGCTGGGCGGCGTTCTGTCTGTACCACCGATACATCCAAAACCCTTGGACACGGGATAGCCAGGTGAGAGCCAATATCGTCGGCATCGCCCCTCGCGTTTCCGGACCGATTGTTCAGGTTGCAGTCCATGATAACCAGGAAGTAAAAAAAGGAGATCTGCTATTCGAGATCGATCCAACCGATTTCCAAGCCCAGCTCGACCTAGCCACCGGTCAAGTTCAAAATGCTGAAGCGAACTTCAAACAACAACAGCAAAATCTTGATCGACAAACGGATCTCTATAAAACGCGCGTTAACGCCCTGATGGATTTTCAGAATGCTCAGGACAGCTTCGCCGCCGCTAAGGCTCAACTGGTCGCTGCAAAAGCGAATAGGAAGCTGGCTGCATTGAATCTGAGCTACACGAAGGTCTGCTCCACTGTTGACGGGTATGTGACTAACATGAATACGAGCCCGGGAACCTATGTGACTGCTGGGAATCAGTTGATGGCTCTGGTCGACACAGACTCGTTCTGGGTGGCCGCTTATTTTAAAGAAACTCAATTGCCACACATTGCGGTGGGCCAAAAGGCGAAACTTACCTTTATGGGTTACCCGAACCAACCGTTTGAAGGTGTGGTTCGAAGCATCGGCTGGGGTACCTATCTTCAGGATGGTTCGGACAGCGCAGGTTCGGGCTTGTTGCCGTCGATCAGTCAAACAATCGATTGGGTGCGCCTGCCCCAGCGCTTCGCGGTCCGCATAAAAGTGGTGGGACGACCGCCGGTGCCGTTACGGATCGGTCAGACCGTCTACGCGGCCATGATGCCCATGCGTGAGCGCTTCGATGGTCCAAAGAAGCCTCTTATCGCGGCAGAACATGCACTAACAAGCAAGTGAACTCGCCTGCTGGAAAGAGAGGGGTCCTAATATGACCATCTTCGAAGCCAAAGCAAAGTACACAGCCCGCAGCTCCTTCGCTCATCTCCCGGCCACAACGTCTAGGCAGTGGCCGCTGCAAGACGTGTTTGGCGATCTGAGAGTTCGATCAGGAATCAAGTTCGGTCTCGCAGCCTTGCTTGCTTTATATATCGCAGAGGTCTTGCGCCTAGAGCATCCCAATTGGTCGATCCTCACCGTACTCGGTATGATGAGCGTACCGTATGTCGGCTCGATCACTATCTTAGCACTCATACAGTTCGCCGGTACGATTGCGGGAGCGCTCGTTGGCATCTGGTTGGTGGGTGACTATGCGTCGACGCCGGCGGTTTTCTTGACTCTGTTTTTCTTTGTCCTAGCTTTTTCCGCCTACAAATTTGGACAAGCTCCGGCCAGCCCGGTTTCGCTTGGCTATTATCTGGTGGGGTTCACGACGATTGCAGTGACAACCTTCGGACTTGTGGATCCTGCTCAGGTTTGGCAGACCGGCATAAGTCGGGTGCTAGAGATTTTGGACGGCGCAATCAGCTCCCTACTGGTAACAACCCTGCTGTGGCCCCGTTCTGGCCGCGAGGAGTTCGAGGAAGCGGGGCGCGGTGCTTTGACCACCATAAGCAACCTTTTCTCCGTGCACATGAACGCGTACCTCCAGCGTCAGATGGCTCCCGCTGATGTCGAACAGATTCATCGGGCGTTTGGGGAACGGCTAACCGTTTTGCGCAACCTGCTGCAGGTCGGTTCGCGGGAAAGCACTGTTTTTCAGACTTGGCTTTCCGACCACACTGCGTTCCTGGCGTCGGTCACTCACCTCTTCTATCTCGTCCTCGATCTTAGCAGGAACGAGTTAGAGGCTCCGATTCTTAGCTTGCTGGAATCTGAACTTGAGGCCGTCGCTGGTGCAATTTCCAAAGAGTTTGATATTTTGACCCGATCGCACAGCGCAGACGAAAAGCTGGGCTCAAGCGGTTTGCCGGAGGCGTTCGCAGCGTTTGAGGAGAAGGTTAGCGAACTCCGGGAGAACGGGTTTACCAGCAAGCAATTCCAAAAAGGATTCGCGTTTTCCAGAGGATTCGCTGTGCTGCGCTCGCTGCGCGATGAATTGAATAATATCCGCGCGCTGACGCAGGGTTTGCCGGCGCTCGGCCAGCCGGCACCTGAGTCCAAGCTGACAACTGGTTTACTCCCGACTATCGATTGGGATCGGGTAAAAATTGGAGTGAAAAGCAGCTCAGCGGCCATGGTTTCGATTCTTCTCCTGATGTGGATTAATCCACCCGGCGCGTCCATAATCCCGTTGGTAGCCTGGCTTCTTACGATTCTTCGCCGGCCATTCCTGCGAGCCGGTGGGATGGGCGATCTGCGTGGTTTTCAAAATAGCGCTCTGGCTGCTTTGGGCCTGGCCGCCTGTGTCGTCCTCCTCATTCTGGTCACTCCACTTCTAGCAGACTATCCGGCCATGAACGTGGCGTTATTTCTAATGATGTTCGTAGTCGGTTTCGCGACTGCGCACAGTGCCGGCATTAGCTTCTGGACGCAGATCGGGATGCTGATCATTTACACCATTGTCGGACTTAACCCGCAGCAGGTGGTACCGACGCCGACTATAATTGATACCTTCGTCGGCTTCATCACCGGCATGACAATAGCGACAGTTGTCGGGAGAGTCTTCTGGCCTGTCCTGCCTCAAATGGTAATGCGAGACAACTTGTTAGCTATTTTGGGAGGCATTAAAACGTTGCTTAATGCAGGCCCGCATCAGGAGGAAATCCAAAAGCAACTGGCGATTCTGCCGGTAGAGGCTCTTCAGGCGAGTCGCCAGATACGCATTACCGGATGCACCCCTCAGGAAAAAGCTAGGCTTGGGGCGTTAACTCGAGCGCTGCAAACTCTATCGACCCGGACAGTGGTGCTGGTTTCCAGGAGACATACCTTGCCGGAACCTGCACAAACAGTTCTACGACCGCGATTCGAACGACTGGAGGTAGAGTTTAAGCAGATGCTCGATGCCTTTGCCGGATGCCTTCGTCAAGGCGATTGCCGGCACGAGCTGCTGCCGGGTCTCAATGATGCATTGAGCGAGATGGAAGAGGCAGCCCAGCGTATTCGCAAGAGCGAAATGTTAAAACGCCATTGTCTGGAAGCATCATTTGTACACGTGCTTGAGCTCGTAGACTATTATCACGCGACCGCAGAAGGATTAGAAGAGTGTCTCCGCTTAATTGGCACCCTGAAGATTCACCGGTATTGGGGCCATTGTGGGCTCTAGCCGCAGGACCAACGAGACAATTCGAGAATTCTGGCGAAGCCGGTCTGCGCGTTCGTCCGAATGTCCCAGTAATCTGATCAGTTGTAAAGGGGCTCAACGAACAGTCAGCGCCGCGCTTCGGCCGGCCTTTGGTCCGACAAAACCTCTTCGAGATAGGAGGGGCAAATAGGTGAAACGGCGATTGGGCGACGGCACGGCCGGCTGGTCGGCCACTGTTCTGCAGCCGCGACTTTCGCCGCATCATATGGGCGCGGTTGATTATTTATCCGCGAGGACAGTAATGTCCATGCTATCGATCGATTTTGGATTGAGGGCCGCCAACGGCGCTTGGACAAAGTCGGAGTAAGGAAAACCATAGGCGTCGGTTAGCAGGTTGAGTGCGGCCGCATACTGGTTGTAGAACGGATGGTTCGGCTGAGCCGCGGCAAAAGCGTACTTGATAGCCACCGGTGGCGTGTGCCACTGTTTGCTGGTCGTTTCACCAAAGGTTTTTCCAGGGACATTTGGATTTTGTTCCTTGCTGCCGATAAATCCGTAACTGAATCCGGCTAGAACATCCCGAATAGCCGCGCCGATTGCGTTATTTGCCGGATGTTTATTCACTCCATCGATATTGCAGATTGGATTTGCGGTATATATGCCTCCATCTAGATTGCTGGTTTCGATCTTGATCACGTGAGATGTCGGTACCGAGTTCGTCGTGACCGTACCAGTCATTAATAGTCCGTTCGAATCGACCACTGCAGTAAATTTGTACGTTGGCAGGGGCGGAGGCGTACCAAAGAATTCCCCTTCGATCTTCGTGACAATCGCGTTAGAACGCACATGATTAATATAGTCCTGAAACGAAGGATAGGGATTGGTGACATCGGTTGGAAGTGTAGAAGGAGCGATCACTCGCACTACCTTGATGATCGAGAGGTTGGGGCCCTGGGTAGGCACGCCATTGGCGTTATTTATGCAAACGGCGAGCTTGGGCGGTTTGTCGCTGAAATTACATAGCGCCCCGGTATCATGAAACGCCGTGGCGATCGGTTCCTGCCAGCTAAGAGTTCTCTTCAGATTCCCCGCATCATAGGTCCGAATCCTCAGCCGCACGCCGAAAAAGTCCGTTGCGGATAGATTAATTACGCTGTTAGGATCGGTAACGTCGTAGGTAATCTCCGCTTTATCCCAGCGAAAATTAAAATCCGGGAGCGAGGGATTATTAAAATTCGGGTTGTTGGCATTCCCGGGGTTAGGGACCGACTCAAATTTTTTACCCAGCTTGATACAAATCCGACCAGCGATGAACCTGGTCAAAAGGATGCCATCTTTGAGATCAGCCAGCGAGTAGCTAACCCCCAGCTTCAATGCTGTGCCGTCGGACAATTTCTTGGCCACCAAGGTCGTCGGGTCCGATTGACCACAGAACGCAACGTAAACATCAGATGATGGGTAATCCGGATTCTTGTCAATGAATTTGACATTCAGTCCGTCGATGCCGAAGCCAGTCCTTGGCAGGAGCGAAGAGAACGCTACGACAAATAGCAAGTACCTCTTCCAGAGAATGCATCCGTGCCAGCTTGATTGGCAATTTCGCATTTATTGCTAGCTTGAGTGAGTGACCGTAATGGCGTCAAGCCGAAAACAGTCAACTGGAAATCATCGACTTGGCCGCACACTCCTAACGCACTATAACTAACATCGTCGCTTCAATAGGCCGGTCAGATCTCCAGCCCAAAGCTAAGGTTGTCGGTTTCATAGCAAGCGATTTCGCGGCAGCTCGAAGACCGGAAGAAGCCACGGGATTCGCCAACGTCGCTAACGGAGGCGCAACCAACGATCCCGGATTCCCCTATCACTTTTATGCCAAAGAGCATGTCCGCGCGAATGCCTACGGCGGCATGCGAGACCAGATCTTGGCTTGACTGCCCATATTGAACTCTCGTTGGACCGGTGGTTCCGCGGCCATGTTCAATGGCTTTTCGAAGCAAATGGGCTAGGGGGCGCCATAGTCCGCGGACGCGCGCGCGGGTGACATAAGGCGCAAGCCGTGGAGCGTGCCTCGCTTGCGAGGCCGTGGTGAGCAAGGCTAAGGATAGGGCAGACTCACCGTTGTGCTGCGCTCTTGGGCGTGAAGAGGCTCAAGATCCTAACATAGAGCGTTGACAGAAGTTAGGTGTGCATCACGATGCCCCCCTGCTTACCACGGCCTCGCAAGCGAGGCGCGCTCCACGGCTTGCGTGCCACGGACACGGGACGACGGCGCCGACTTGATTCGAAGTGACGCGTTAACGGGCATGAAGGTCAGTACTTTACTTTGACAAGGCCAAAAAAGTGACGAATAATGATTTTCATCACTTCTCTCACTACCACTCAATTTGCCCGCAAGCGTTGGACTCGCGATGAAACGCGTGAGCGGATCATGGTCAAAGCCGACGAGTTGTTTCGTCAGTTCGGGTTCGAAAAAACCACGGTCGCGGATATTGCCGAGGAACTGGGCATGTCGCCGGCAAACATTTACAAATTCTTTTCCTCCAAAGAGGCCATTATTCAGGCAAGTGCCGACCGAAATCTGGTGGTTCTCGGTGAAGCGGTCCAACGACACCTCGTTGAGTCCGGCCCGGCATTGGATCGAATCGAAAAGGTGTTGGTAACCGTTTACCGGCATACGGTGGATATTTTGCGCAACGAACGACAGGTTTTTAAACTGATGATCCGAGCTTATGAACAAAAGTGGGATTGTTGCGCGGCGTTTGACAATTTTTTATTAAAAACACTCACGACACTCGTGAAAGAAGGAATGAGCACCACCGAGTTCAAACGCGGGGATGCAGTGGCGACAGCACACTTGCTCTTTGATTGCCTGGTCTTGATTAGAACACCGCATCTTTATCAGCAAGAGGGGCGTGAACTAAATGAAAAGCGGATTCGTGGGATGGTCCGATTTCTCGGAGGCGCTCTAAAATAGACTATTTCTTTCAATCGTAAAGTAACGAATGAACGAAAATATCACTCATCAAAGGAGTGTTGCTCAAGTGAAAGCTCCCCGAGTCCCCCGAGAACAAAAACCCTACTTTCTGACCGGCAGAAACAAGCGAAAGGCTTCGATCTTTGTCCGTTTGGTTATCCCAAAATTTTTTTATCGCTTAGTGATGAATAAACGAAAACGTCACTTGTAAACTTAGCCATCCATTTCCCTCAAAGATCGCCTCGCTATTTCTCGCAGTTTTAAACCTATGAAATTCTCGTTTCTCTTCCGATTTCTTCTCTGTCCCCTTGCCGTCATTCTATCCGGCTGCGGTAAGTCCGATCACTCAAGTACTTCGGCTGGACCCGCTACCCCGGTTCAGGAAGTGGGAGTCGTGGTACTTGCTCCTCAACGGGTGGCAATTACCGAGGAGTTACCGGGACGGACGACTGCCTTCCGGATTTCGGATGTTCGCCCCCAAGTCAATGGCATCATCATAAAACGGATGTTTACCGAGGGAAGCGAAGTAAAGGAAGGGCAACAGCTTTATCAAATCGATCCGGCGACCTATCAGGCGGCCTATGACAGCGCTAAAGCGGCGCTAGCCAAAGCGGAAGCGACCCTGGCGCTCGACCGTCTAACCGAACAACGCCAGAAAAAGTTAGCGGAGACGCATGTTATTGCCCCGCAGGATTACGATACTGCCTACGCCACCATGCAGGAAGCAGAAGCGGATGTCGCCTTGAATAAAGCATCGGTGGAAACCGCCCAAATTAGCCAGACCTACACCAGGGTGTTGTCGCCGATTTCGGGGCGGATCGGACGTTCTGCCGTAACCGAAGGCGCCCTGGTGACCAATGGTCAAAACAACGCGCTGGCCACCGTGCAGCAACTCGACCCCATTTATGTCGATCTCACCCAATCCAGTAGCCAACTTCTGCGGTTACAGCGCGAATTGAATAACGGTCAGCTCCAATCGGTACGCGATCAAAAAGCTGAAGTCCGTCTGATCCTTGAAGACGGCACCGAATATCCGGAAAAGGGCACGCTTCAGTTTTCCGAGGTCAGTGTCGATCAAGGAACTGGTTCGGTCACCTTGCGAGCCGTTTTTCCTAACCCTCGCCAGGTCTTGCTTCCTGGTATGTTCGTTCGTGCGCAAGTCGAGGAAGGCGTGAACCAGCAAGCCATCCTCGTTCCCCAACGGGGCATCACTCGCAATCAGCAGGGTCAGCCTACCGCCTTAGTTGTAGGAGCCAACAACAAGGTCGAACTCCGCACGCTGCTAACTGAACGCACCATCGGAGAGAACTGGTTGGTAACCGGCGGTTTAAGCGCAGGCGACAAAGTAATTATCGAGGGCTTGCAAAAGGTTGCGCCCGGAGCCGAAGTCAAGGTTGTCGCGCTCGCTGCGGATGCTTATCCGGTTGCCGGCCAGTAAAAGCAGCAACCCGCTATGGCAATTTTTTTTATCAACCGTCCGGTCTTCGCCTGGGTCATTGCGATCATTTTGATGCTGGCTGGCGCGCTATCTATTACTAATCTGCCGGTTGCCCAATATCCGAGCATCGCGCCGCCGGCTGTTTCTATCACGGTTACCGATCCAGGGGCATCGGCTGAAACTGTTCAAAGCACCGTGGTCCAGGTGATCGAACAGCAGTTAAACGGGATCGATAACCTGATCTATTTCTCATCCGAGAGCGACAAGGATGGGAGCATGACGATCACGCTTAACTTTAAGCAAGGAACGAATCCCGATATCGCTCAAGTACAGGTGCAAAACAAGTTGCAACTAGCGACTCCGCTGCTCCCACCCGAGGTTCAGCAACAGGGCATCCGGGTGGCGAAAGCGACCAAGAACTTCCTGCTCGCTATAGCATTCGTTTCGACGGACGGCTCCATGAGTTCAGGGGATATCGGAGATTTCGTGGTATCCAACATCCAGGATCCGATTAGCCGCCTCAACGGAGTCGGCGATTTTCAGACCTTTGGTGGAGCTCAATACGCCATGCGTATTTGGCTCGATCCGGCGAAGCTAAATAACTACGGATTGACTCCGGTCGACATCGGCAACGCCATCAACGCCCAAAACGTCCAAATCGCGTCCGGAGAATTGGGCGGACTGCCATCGATTTCGAGGCAGCAGCTCAACGCGACCGTGATCGGTCCCTCCCGCCTGCAAACGGCGGAGGAATTCGGCAATATTCTTCTGAAAGTCAATCCGGACGGTTCCCAGGTCCGTCTTCACGATGTCGCCACGGTCAAGCTGGGTAGTGAAGATTATTCAACCGAAGCGAAGTACAATGGCAAACCGGCTTCCGGCATCGCGCTCAAACTGGCGACCGGCGCGAATGCGCTCAAGACCGCCGAAGCCGTAAAGGCGGCGATTGAAAAACTCAAGCCGACCTTTCCTCGGGGCGTGGTAGCAGAATACCCATACGATACGACGCCATTCGTAAAAATTTCGATTGAAGAAGTGGTCAAAACATTGATTGAGGCGATCGGTTTGGTGTTCCTGGTGATGTATCTTTTTCTGCAGAACATTCGGGCAACACTGATTCCGACCATTGCAGTTCCGGTTATTCTGCTGGGTACATTCGCGGTGCTCTCACTCGCCGGCTTCTCCATCAATACCCTAACCATGTTTGGTATGGTCCTCGCCATTGGACTTTTGGTAGATGACGCCATTGTGGTAGTCGAAAACGTAGAACGCCTGATGGCCGAGGAAGGGCTCTCACCGAAAGAGGCGACCATAAAATCGATGAACCAAATCACGGGCGCTTTGGTTGGCATCGCCCTGGTGTTGTCTGCTGTCTTTGTTCCGATGGCGTTCTTTGGTGGCTCAACCGGAGTTATCTATCGCCAGTTCTCGATCACTATTGTCTCGGCGATGATCCTATCCGTATTGGTCGCGATCATCTTCACCCCGGCCCTTTGTGCAACCATTTTGAAGCCAGTCGAGAGAGGGCACCAGCCAAAGAAGCGTGGCTTCTTTGGCTGGTTCAACCGCGTATTCGACGCCGGGAACCGCGGGTACACGTCCGGTGTCGGCTATATCACCCGGCGGGGCGGCCGTCATTTTGTGATCTATCTGGCGATTGTTGGAGTCATGGGATTCCTGTTTACCCGCCTCCCCAAATCGTTTCTACCGGAGGAGGATCAAGGGATCCTATTTGCTCAGGTCACCACCCCACCGGGAACACCCCAGAAATACACGCGGGACGTATTGGACCGAATGAATGAATATTTCCTAACCAAAGAACACGCTGCGGTCGATGCAGTGTTCACGGTTGCAGGCTTCAATTTCGGCGGTCGCGGTCAAAGTTCCGGACTCATCTTTATTAGGCTTAAGGATTGGGCGGAACGGCCCGGCGCGAACAACCGAGTACAAGCCATCGCCAGGCGTGCCATGGGCCAGTTCCTCCAGTATCGGGATGCCTTAGCCTTCGCGTTCGCTCCACCTGCGGCGATCGAGCTCGGCAATGCCACCGGGTTCGATTTCGAATTGATCGATCTCGCGAACGTAGGTCACGCCAAGTTGATGGCAGCGCGGGACCAACTCCTTAAGCTGGCTCGCCAAAATCCGAACTTGGCGGCAGTTCGTTCCAATGGGTTAAACGACGAACCACAATACAAAATCGAGATCGACCGGGAAAAAGCCAACGCGTTCAGCCTGACGGTGTCGGATGTGAACACCACCCTCTCTGCCGCTTGGGGATCCGAATTCGTGAACCAATTCACGGATCGCGGCCGGGTCAAGAAAGTGTTTATTCAAGGAACCGACAACTCGCGAATGGTTCCGGGGAATTTCAATGACTGGTATGTTCGAAATAGCCTGCGCCAAATGGTACCGTTCGCGGCGTTCTCGCAGGGCTCCTGGATCTACGGTTCGCCAAAACTCGAGCGATACAATGGCAGTCCGTCCGCTGAAATCCTCGGTGAACCCGCTCCTGGATCGAGCACTGGTTCCGCCATGGATACAGTGGAGAAACTGGCCGAGAAGTTACCGCCTGGCATCGGATTCGATTGGACTGGACTTTCCTACGAAGAACGGGCGGGAGGTTCCCAAGTTGGAATATTGTATGCAATCTCGCTAACGGTCGTCTTCCTATCTCTGGCCGCACTCTACGAGAGCTGGTCTATTCCGGTCGCCGTTATTCTGGTCGTTCCGCTGGGAGTTTTTGGGGCGGTCTTAGCTACCTCTCTGCGCGGCCTATCGAATGATGTCTTTTTCCAAGTGGGCCTTCTAACCACAATTGGACTTTCGGCCAAGAACGCGATCCTGATCGTCGAATTCGCGAAAGAGAACTTCGAGAAAGGGATGAATCTCGTCGAAGCCGCGAAACATGCAGCCTCCCAGCGGTTACGTCCAATTCTGATGACTTCGTTCGCCTTTGTCATGGGCGTCATGCCGCTAGCCATCTCAAGCGGCGCCGGGTCCGGTGGTCAAAATGCAATCGGGACAGGCACCATCGGCGGCATGCTATCCGCCACGGTCTTGGCCATCTTTTTTGTGCCGCTCTTTTTCGTTGCCACTCTGCGATTGTTCAGAGTGAAACCGAAGCCAGTAAAATAGCTGGGTCCTGATCGCGCGCCAACTGCTGCCACTTCGCTTAAGTTGACGCCTATGAGCAGCTGCCCGACCGGCGGCCCATTTTGATCGCAACGAAAGCCACGCTATTTGTCGGACACGACGCTAGGCTACTCTGAAGATGCCGAATCCTTCGATCTCTTTAACCATCTGGAACCGCGACCAGCGATCGAAATCATGCAAGATAACAAGACGGTTGAGATCACCATCGATCTCCTGGTTAATCCGATCGAAGGTCTTAAGTTGATCCCATACGCTTCCGATACCCGTCCCGAGCGGCGCATATACGCCATCCTGGTTGATTCCCATTAAGTTGCGCGAGCTGTAGATGCAATCTCCGGCAACAACGCAGCGGCCGCGGGTTGTCTCTATGACGATGTATTGTTGCCCAAGTGTGTGTCCGTGCCCCTCACGGACGTGAATGCCTGGCAAAACATTATCGCGGTCCCCTTCCAGTAGGTGCAAACGATGCTCTTCTGCCGCATCGAGAGCGCTCCTGATATCCGCAGTGTCCAAAATGCTCGTCAAATATCCGAAGCGAGGTGGCAGCGCCATCGCCTCAATCCAGCTCAGCAGTTCTTTCTTTTGCAGATAAAGATTGGCGTTCGGATACTTATCTATCGATCCCATGTGGTCAAAATGAGCGTGCGAAATGACAATGTCCGCCACTTTGCCCGGCGTGATACCAAGCTCTTGGAGGAGACGTAAGGGCGAGATCCATTCCGGTATGCCGAACTTTTGCGCCATTAGCAGGCCGGTTTCCTCTCTCATAAAACCCGTATCGATGAGAGCAATGCGATCACCGCTCCGAGCGACAACAAAAGAGAATGGCACGTTGATTGCCCCTTCTGTATAAGCGCCCTGAATTAAACTGGCGATCGGTTGGTTCCTGCTTCTGGCATATTCCAATACAAACAGGTCCCACAAGACGTTTTCTTTAGCGGATTGGGTCATGGCTTTCTGTTAGGGAAGATTACTTTTCTGCGAAATAGCGACTAAGGCTGCTGAGTCCCACTGCCAATATCAGGATTACTCCTTGAAAAAGATATTGATAGAAAGTAGCAGCCCCGAAGATAGCTAGGCCGTTAAAGCCGACTGCGATAATTAGCACGCCGATGCAGGTGCCAAGAATATGGAACTCGCCGTCCCGGAGCGTGGCTGAACCGAGAAATACCGCAGCAAACGCAGCCAGCAAATAGCTATCGCCCGCTCCGGTTGTGCCGCTGCCCAACGAAGAAGCTAGTAAAATTCCAGTCAGCGAAGCACAAACGCCTGCGATGATAAACCCCAAAATCTTTATGCGATCAACCCTGATGCCGCATAGTCGCGCCGCCACCGGATTGGCGCCGACTGCTTGAATGCTTTGTCCAACCGGGGTGCGTTCTACCAAAATCCAAAGCGCCGTGACTAGCAGAGCCATAATAACAACATCGTTGGGGACACCCCAAATTCTTCCCAGGGCAATCTGCGTGAATGCATCCGGCACTCCGGCTACGATCGGCGCACCAGTTGAATAAGCAAAATTGAGCCCGACTACCACGGTGCCAATACCGAGTGTCGCGATAACCGAGTTAACCCTCGCTTTTGTCACGATTAACCCATTCACAACTCCTATTAGACCCCCACATCCTAGCACCAGGATGATGGCCAACGGTACAGGCAGTCCTTGGTTCGCGATCAACCCGGTTACTAGCACACCGGCATAACTCGCAGCGTACCCGATACTTAAATCCAGTTCGCCCACGATCACTGCCACGGTTAGGCCGCCGGCAATGATCATACTGAGCGAGGCCTGATTTAGCACATTAAGAAAATTGCCAAACGTGGGGAATGCGTTCGGCGCCAGAACGGAAAAGATTCCGGCCATTATAAAGAGACCAAGAATAGTTCCGTACTTAGCCAAAAGGCTCAGTGCGATTCGATTTTTTGATGCGGGTTTCGGCATTTTTGTCAACTAAACAGCCGAGGCGGTGCGGTGATAACTGGCATGAACGATCGCGTCCCTGGTAATCGTTTCTCCTCTTAGCTCTTGCACAATCTTACCTTCTGCCATTACGAGCACTCGATCGCATAATTCTGGAAGTTCTTCTGCTTCAGATGAGATAACGATTACTGACATGCCCTGAGCCACGAGCTCGCGAATGATGCCGTGTATTTCCGCTCGGGCACCAACGTCGACCCCGCGTGATGGCTCATCCAGGATCAACAGCTTGGGATTGCGAACTAACCATTTGCCGATCACGATCTTTTGTTGATTACCGCCGCTGAGGTGATCAACCAGCGTGTCGATACTCGCGGCTTTGACTCGCAGCCGGCTTCCGATTTCCTTTGCCATACCCGCGCGGCGCCGTCCGTCTAACAAGGGCAACCAGGGCTGGATTCTCAGGTCCAAGAGATTGGCTATGGTTAAATTGAAAGCTACGCTCTTGCCGGCAAACAATCCTTCGGCCCTTCGTTCTTCTGGAACAAATCCAACTCCTAAATTGACTGCATCTGCCGGAGATCCGGGTGAATAAGCCCTGTCTTCAAGCGTCATCGTACCGCTATCGGGCTTATCCGCCCCAAATATTATTCGAACCAATTCAGTTCGACCCGATCCTACCAATCCGGTCAAACCTAAAACCTCGCCCTTCTGCAAATCGAAACTGACCTCTTGAACGGAGTGGCCACTAACAAGCTGGGATACCCGCAGCAGCGGCGGCCGGGAGCTATCGTATGGGATAGGATGGTGCGCTGGCACCGGGGCCTCCCCTCCGACGATGGCTTCCAGTAATTGTTTCCGAGTGAGCGTTGCGCGTTCGGATTGCATAACGCTGCGGCCGTCCCGAAAAGCGGTCACACGATGGCAGAGGTCCATGATCTCATCCAGACGATGGGAAACATACAAAACCGCTACCCCCTCACCTGCTAACGCACGTACTATTCGAAACAGGTTTTCCGATTCCCTGATCGATAGCGAAGCAGTTGGCTCGTCCATCGAAATAAGGCGCGCTTTGCGCACCAACGCGCGGCAAATAGAAATCAGCCATTTTTCCGCCGGGGATAGTCTCGCAACCGGGGCGGTAAGAGAGAATTGAATTCCGACTTTATCAGCTACGGGTTGGACCTGGCCGCGAATCGCCCGCCAATCAACTACACCAAGACGGGTTCGCTTCGGCGCTCCCAGCATTATATTTTCCAGTGCGTTCCAGCATGGCACTAAGTTCAATTCCTGATGAATAAAACTCAGGCCAAGGTCAGCAGCTTGTTGCGATCCGGAGAGCTGCACCTCGACACCATCTATCGACAAAGAGCCGGCGTCGGGTTTTTCTACTCCCGCTAAGACCTTGATGAGCGTGGACTTACCCGCCCCATTCGCTCCGACTAATCCATGCACTTCCCCTGGCAGAATATCGAGGTCAACCCCTTTTAGAGCTTGGATACCTCCGAAATGCTTCTGCAGACCGCGAACACTGACAAACGGTGCCTCGCTCACTTCCCTTACTTTTTCAACGATTCCGGATGTTCCTTTACGAACTCTTCTACCGTGTCTTTGGTCACTACAACCGCAGGAACGTCGACGGTTTTCGGTGTCCAGTCCTTGCCCGCCTTTATCGCGTCATCCAGCACGTCCACCAACGTCACTCCTTCACTCGCTGTATCTTGCCAAGCCGTGGCAGTCATAAAGCCCTTCCGGATATTTTCGATGGCTTGGGCGTTGCCGTTTTCTCCATAAACCTTGACATCGGTCCGCGCTTGCTGCCGGAGCGCAGAAATCGCACCAATTGCGGGATCATCCCAGCTTCCCCAAATCGCTAACGGGTCACGTCCGGCTGGGTGAGATGCTAGCCAAGCGGTGCAATACTGAGCGCCATCCTGAAAATATCCCGGAATTCTGACCTCGTTTTTCGTCACTTTAATATCGGGCATTTTGCTCAGAATGCTGTCGAGCACCTCCTCACGCTCCCGGGCCACTTGCCCTGTA
>Ga0207093_1035_pt1 | contig 25069 bp, 21 predicted proteins | sample Alteio_BWMinHeat_89_FD_153519 | JGI IMG/M metagenome (GOLD analysis project Ga0207093, IMG submission 153519) | Enriched cells from forest soil in Barre Woods Harvard Forest LTER site, Petersham, Massachusetts, United States -... | ecosystem: Environmental > Terrestrial > Soil > Temperate forest >... | reverse complement strand
GCGTGCCCCTGTATAAACGATGGCAGCAACGGTGGCCACAAATGTGAAGGGGACGGTGATGACCTCGTCGCCGGGGCCGATGCCGGCGGCAAGAAGTGCTAAGTGCAAGGCACTTGTTCCTGAGTTCACAGCGATCCCATGACGTGCGCCGGAAAAGTCCGCAAATTCTTCTTCAAACGCGGCCACTTCGCTGCCTAGCACGAACTGGGACGTCTCGAGAACGCGGTCGATGGCTTCACGGATCTCTGTCTTAATGGTGTGGTATTGAGCTCTCAGGTCGACCAGAGGAATCACGCGTGCATCCTTCGGCCTTCTAGTTCGACAAGCTTTCCGCGTGCCTTCATGGACTCGGTGGCGGCCTCCAAAATACGCACAACCTGGAGGCCTGCCTCCCCGTCGGTGATGGGTTGGCGACCCTTTTCAATCGCCTCTATGAACTCTTGTCCTTCGACCCGCAGAGCTTCAGTGATGTCTAGCCTGGGAGCCCACACGTCACCCATCCGGTAACCGACACGCTCCTGGTACGCGTGCTCGGTACGATCGGCGTTGATAGTCACTCCCCTATCGTAGACCTTGACCTTCTCCGTGATCTCCATGTCGTCGTAAACAATCATCTGGCGGCTGCCGCCGATCAAGGTCCGGCGCATCTTAACCGGTGCCAGCCAGTTCACATTGATGTGCGCGATCAGCATTCCTTCGAAGAATGCCGTAATATAGGCAATGTTTTCCTTTCCCCCTTGGAAATGATTCATGCCTGTCGCTGCAATAGTGCGGGGCATGCGTCCAAGTACGTAAATCATGATCGCCAGGTCGTGGACCGCAAGATCCCAGATTACGTCAACATCATGTTGAAATAGTCCCAAGTTGACGCGCACCGAGTCGTAGTAATAAATCTCGCCCAACTTGCCGTCGGCCACCAGTTCGCGAATCTTCCGGACGGCGCTGGTATAGACGAAGGTGTGATCCACCATGAGCACACGTTTGTGCCGCGCAGCCTCCTCGATCAAACAGAGTGCCTGTTCCGAATTAGCGGTAAGTGGCTTTTCCACCAGCACGTGTTTGCCGGCACGCAGGGCTTTTGCGGCCAGTTCGAAATGAGTCGAAACGGGCGTGGCCACCGCGATAGCGTCAATCGATTGGTCCCCAATCACGTCCAGCCAGTTCGTGGTGGTACGAACCGCGGGATAGCGCCTGCGCACCAATTCCAAACGTTCTGAGCTTAGATCGCAGACCGCGGCCACCTCTGAACCGGACAGCTCAGCGAAATTCCGGAGTAAGTTGGGACCCCAGTAGCCATAACCAATCAGGCCGACCCGTACCATTCGCCTCTCCTTACGCCCGGACGGTCAGAACGAAGCCGGCGAGGATCACGGAGATTCCCAGCGCCTTCTGCCACGAGATCTGTTCCCTGAAAAAATATGCGCCCCCGAGTGTGACCAGGACGAATGTTAGACTTACAAACAGCGGGTAGCTGAGACTCAAATCCTCAGTAGAGAGCACACGGAACCAGATGATTGCCGCAACCCCGTACAAAACAGCACCAACGACAAACATGGGTTGTCGACAGAGCCCGAGGACCTGATCCTTTACCCTGTCCAGAGAGAGGGTAAACCCTCCGGCTCGAAGAATTCCGCCGCGCAGTAAAAGATTCGCGCCGACCGTGCAAAGCGCGCTCGAAATTAACAGAACCAACCCACGGCTCGTCATGTCGTTCTCCTATTGTGGCGGACGTCTCCCAGGACTCGCGCCGGAACGCCTGCCACTATTCCATAGTCCGGCACGTCTCTGGTCACCACAGCACCGGCCCCCACCAGGGCGCCCTCACCAATTGTCACCCCGCCCAGGATGGTTGCATTGCTTCCGATGGAGGCTCGCGACTTTACTCGAGTCTCACTGACCTTCCAGTCGGCCTCGGTTTGCAGGCTATTGTCTGAATTCACAGCCTGCGGATAAAGATCGTTGATGAACATTACGCCATGGCCCACAAAAACTCCGTCTGCGATCGAAACGCCCGTGCAGACAAATGTGTGGCTGGAGATCTTGCAATTCCGGCCAATCTCGACACCTTTTTGAATCTCCACAAACGCTCCGATCTTTGAGCCGTCACCTATGGTGCATCCGTAAAGATTCACTAAGCTGGGCTGGTGGATGACAACGTCCTTGCCTAGAACCACATCTGGAGCGATCATCGGTCAGTCTCTGTCCCCCACCTTCCAAGCAAGCCAGGCCTGTGCCCTACGACAAAGTCCCCCTGTAGTGATCAACGACCGAGAGCGTGGCGCCACAGCATTCCTTGGCCGACTACGGACAAGAACACAAGCGAGAGCAGGCGCTGTAAAGTGAGGCCCGGCAGCACATCAAAGGCGACAAGGCCCAAGAAGGGCGCCAGTTGAAGCAGATATCGGTCATAAAAAGGCATGTTCCCGCCAACTCCTACCTGTTCCCCAATGAAGAACACAATCGCCAGCAGCGCGAAGGCTAAAAGGGGAGATGAAAACAAACTAGCCCTGCGCGACCATAGCTGGAGACCCAATGCCACAGCATTATAAATGGTGACAACCGCAATCAACGCGAAAATAATGAATTCGCCCGCAGGCACTCGCCCGCCAATGTGAACCAATGACATTAGGGGGCCCGGCTGTAGCAGATAGGACCGAAAATAAGTAAGTCCAATCCCAGTTAGCACAGCGAACAGGAATGCTCGCCGGTATTGCGCGAACCGCAAGTGCAGCATGGCGGGGAAGGTAAGAGGAACAAGATAGAGCGCGCTGTAGAAAATAGTGACGACCGGTCTGAGGCCGCTTATCCCAACCCCGGTGTTCCACGTGCTGTGCCCCACTCCGGGACTTGTGAATCCTTTCCATGTAAGGACCAAAAGCAACACGGGAATAATCGCAGTGGCGAGCGAAAAGATCACGGTAACGTACCAGAGCGACGATTCTGCGACCCGACCTCGTCGCCATTGGATTATGGCGACCAGCACAGCCGCAGGCAGTAACATCAGATAATACTGTCGGCAGGTAACGGCGATACCCATGAACAGGCCCCCGATCATTGCAATTAGTACAAGTCGGGGAGTAATCGTTGGCCGCGATACCGATTCCACCCAAATCAAAACACCCATCACTGCGAAGAACAGCGCGGGCCCTTCCGTCAACACAGAGGCACTCGCGGTGGGGGCGTGGGGGAAGACGAGGGTGACGAGAAGGGCGGAATACCAAAGTTGAGGAAATCTGCTATGGCGCGCGCCGATCAGCATTCCTGCACCCAACAGGAGCCAACTCGAGAGCGCGCCCACCCGCGCCGCTCGTAACTCGTTGCCACCAAGCAGCCGAACGGCAGCGGCCATCCAGAGAAAGCTTGTGGGTCCCGGCGCGTTTGCACTACGACGAATCGTATCTGCGGATACCCCTTCGCTACCGTAACGGTGAACGTCCACCACATTGTAGACGTCATCATAGATGGGATGATTGACAAAGCTGATAAACAATAGTGCCGAGATTGCATTCAGGATGAGAAAACAAACGGCCAAGTGATCGTATCTCCAGGTTCGGGCTTGCCGAGTCTCGGTTGTTGACTCATGGGCCAGCGGCGCTGCTCCTGGAATAGTGTCAGTTCTCACGATTCTTTCCGGGCGATCTCACGTACTCTGATCAGGGTTGACCGCGACGAATCGCGTTAGCCTTCACGCTACTCGAATGGGCTTGGCCGGTCAAATGGGGTGGCCACTTTCTCATTTGGGGTCTACTCTTCGCTGAGTATCTGAGACACGGCTCAGTAGCGCGGGACTGGCCTGGCGCGGTTTGAAGCCCACTTGGAGCTCTCGTGAATACCAGCGCTCATTGAAGGACTGTTTGCGTCTACCGATTGCTCAAAACACCCGCCCGCTTTCATGCTGATTTTGACTCCATCAAAAATGCGTTTGCCTCGTGCGAGTTCGAAGAAATCAAATTAATTCCAGATAGCCTTGCCAACGCCAAGTCGGAAATGGCCTCTCGAGAACAGTCTCTTAGTCTCTTACTATGTGTCGCAACACCCACATTGCTGGACCTTGTTTGCCGAGATCGAACTCATGGCTCTGGGTAGCTGGAGGTCTACAGTTGCACCCTCGCCCGAGAAGCGGCTAGACTCAGTAGAGACGTGTTGTTGAGCAATGCCGCTTCAATACCGTGCTGCGAGAGCCTTTTGTCATTTCCGCGAGCCAAAGGAATTGTGAGAAGTATTGTCCCGAGGGGCGCGCGCAATTGGCTGCGTTCGCCTCGGAAGTCAATGGAATGGCTATGGGATTCGCTTAGCTTTTCGGTCGGAACCACGAAAGAGCTGGCCCTTCTGCCCGATTGGCGCGTCATATGCCATCCCCGGGTATATAAAGTATTCTCGTCCAGCCAGTTGACCGATCCTGAGCAGAGCGAAGAATTCCGCAACTTTGTGAGATATTGCGATCCTTCAATGCGCCTATTTGACATCGGTGCCAGCTATGGCGCGTTCAGTTTGGTTGCAGCACACTTTGGCGGCACGGCTATTGCCGTTGAGCCATCGCCCATCGCTACTCGGCTTATAAGGGTAGAATGTCAACTCAACGGATTTGAGAAGAACATCCAAGTCGTGGAGGCCTGCGCCGGCGAGGTAATCGGCGGGGCTGAAATGCTGAATTCTGGAGTCTTCTCAGATGGCTACTTTCGAATGACTTCCGGTCGATCCAGAGGAGAGCTGACGAAGACAAGGGCTGTCACGATAGACCAGTTGGCCGATCAGTTCGGCCCACCGACGCATATCAAGATCGATGTGGAGGGATATGAAGCAGCGGTCCTCCGTGGGGCAAAAAGGACGATAACAACTCTTTACCCGTTGTTGTTTCTTGAACTCCATAACGAGATGATACGCGCGGACGGCGGTGATCCAGCGCGCGTACTGGACGATTTGGCGGAAATGAAATACGGAGAATTGTCGATCAATGGTGACAATGCGGATCGTGATCGCATACTAAAAATGCCCATATGTCGCCTGGTTGCCGGGCGGTCGGGCACCTCTTAGGAAATAAAGTTGATTCCAGAGTCGGAGAACTGACTGCGAGTCAGATGACTCCAGCAGGGATAGCGGCAATAGGGATCGCGTCAAAGCGCCGAGTCTGAACTCTGCCTCGAAGCTAATGAGTTTTCTAAGAATTCGCGTGTCTCGGTAGCATTGCGATCCCAGCTGACCGAAGATTTTACGTACTGGGCTGCGGCAGCGCCGATCTTCTGCGCTGCCGACCTGTCGCCGACAAGTCGGAGAATGATCTCGGCAAGTTCGACATGGTTCATTGGATCTCGCAGGAGATATCCAGTTCTTCCATCAATGATGTTATCGCTCACGCCTGCCTGGACACTCGCGATCACGGGCAAGCCACAAGCCATGGCCTCCAATACGGGCAGGCCGAAAGCGTCTTCGAGAGACGGCCCAACGTAGGCGTCGGCGGCGGCATAGAACGAAACGACATCGGCAGAGGGAGCGAGGAAACGCACACGGTGATCTAGCCGTAGTTGCTGGAGGACAGACCGGTACAGTCCCGGATCATCCCTTCCGGCCACCAAGAGCTGTATCGGAATCTCGATGGTGGCCAAAGCCCGGAGCAATTGGTCAAGCCCCTTTTTCTTCCAGTCGTTGCCAATCAACAAAACGACAAAGTCACTGGAGTCTAGCTTTAGGCTCTGGCGCGAAACTGACCTCCGGGCAAGGCGAGCCTCGGAGTTAAAGATCAGGGTGTCAACGGCGTTGGGAATAACCACCGAATCAGTTCGTCCAAAGTGTTTCTTGAGTTGAGCCGACACAACGTTTGACACGGCCGCCAAATGGACTCTGGGGTTCGTGTAGATGCGACGTTCCAATGCCATAATCAGTTTGTAGTACATTTTTCGGTGAAGCGTAACAGGCCACTTGCTGACCGGCATTTTGAGGAGTGCGAGTTCATGGCGGACACGTGCATAGAATTCGTGAAAAACAATATGGACAGTAATCGCATTAGCATCCAGGCAGTTGATTCCGGGTGAGTAGACCAGCAAGGAGCGCTCTCCAAGTTGTTTTAGCGCCGTCTTCCTTGTGGATCGATTCGCAAAAAACCACCACAAGAATTTGAGAAGATGGGGGCCGGGAATGTCAGAGACTTTGTGCCAGCAGATGAACGCGCCCGCTGAACTTTTGGGAGCTTCTGTGAGAAGACCGTCGATGTTCTCGACGTGTTGGGAGAACAGGTGGATGCCCCAGCCGTACTTCGACGACAGTCTTTCGATCTGTTCAATGATGCAAAGCTCAGTCCCGTGGCGACGATCTAGAAATGGTGACACGACAACAATCTGCAAGCGGGCCTCCGTTTTGCTTATCGGCTTGGCGCGGTCGTTTGCGCGAGAGGAAGATCCTTTGGAAATTCCGAAACTCGGAACAAAATGCCAAGCATCAGCCAGAAATAGGCGTTCATGACGAAGTCTTGGTAGGCAACGAAACCGTAAAAACTCATCGGAAATACCAGCAGGAAGGTGTACCAGAAAATCGCAAAGCCGATGGGAAACCAAACTGTTCCTTTCAGGTTCTTGGCGGCCTGCCACGCGGAACGGGTGACTACATAGGCCAGTAGAATCCACAAGAGCAGGCCTACAATCCCGAGCTCGATCACCAGCTGGCCGTAGCCGTTCTCCACACCAACATTCATCGGCGGAGCATGCATAATGCGAGTTACGTATTGCCCCCCCAAGGAAGCGGTTCCGGTTCCATAGCCGTACGGCCAACGTGGGAAGTTAAACGCTGCGACGAAATTCTGCAGGGGATAGTCCCAGGATCGAGAGCCGAGCTCACTTGTAGGACTGGAAGGGGAAAGAGTTTCGGTGTAAATCGCCAGCCTGCTACCGACTTCTTGCGGGAATATGCTCACAAGAATGGTCAGGGCAATCGCGACGAAAACCGCTGCTCGCTGGATCGCCCGCATTACGCGGATTCGCTGCTCCTCGGCCCATGATGCACCCCAGATGACGGCAGGAGCAATGACCATGGCGCTTGCAATAGCCCAGAGAAAGACACCCCGCGAAGCGGTCAGAAATGAAGCGGCAGCAAGAATGCCAACTGTTGTGAACGCCAGCAAGCGACCAGGCTGCTTGCGCATCAAGAGGAAGCCCCCAAAACCGAGCGCCAGAATCCACGAGATAACCAGGAAATTCTGGAACCGGCCAGCGCTAACGAATAGCGATGTGGGCCGGTAAGCGACCAAGCCCGAGATGGGAGAGGCGCGATACAGAGTGCTTAAGTTGCGGATATCTTCCTGCACCAGCTCAGGGTTAAGGAAAGTGTGTCCCAGAATGGACTGAGCAATTCCAAATCCTGCCACCACAAGAATGAGGGCCGAGTTAAAAAAGAAGAAGCGCCGCAGTTCCTTTTCGGAATCGACGAGAGCATGGCCCACGAGGAGGAGGGGTGCATACAAGAAGCAGAGCTTCAGGCCCATCAGGCCATAAACGATGCTAGTTGATGCTGGATTAAGAGTCTGAATGACACAAAACCAGAAGAAAACTAAGAATGTAATCAGGAAAGGCGGTCTGAAAAGTTTTGTGGATGTGGACTTACGTGAAATGAAGAAGGAGAGATAGAGCGCCAGAGCAAGGAAATCCTTAGCGAAGTATACGATCATGTTGTTGCCGAGATACTTTCGGATCAAGTCCTCGACCGCGATCCACGCCACGAAGCAGTACAACCCCAGTCGCCAGTTTTTAAAAATAGCGAGGAGTCCTACAGTGCCAAGTACAACCAATCCTGTGGAATACAACCTGAGGGGATCGTCTTCGAGGACAAGCTCTGCGCACCCGTAGGCTGCTAGCGCGATAAGGGCCATCGCGATCAGGTTGCGCCAGCTACTGTGAAAAGAATTGAACGAATCTCCCCACGTGCCGAGTTTCATGGGCGAGCCACGAGAAGGTCAGATGATTTCTCTGGGCAAAAAGCTCTGGAGATCTTGGTTGAATCTTTCACCATACTGGATTGATCTTAGCATTTGTGAAGTAAGTCTGGAGTCTGGAAAAGGCAAGGCAAGCCTGTAGTGCGGCGTACGTAGCCGCTCCCATTGCTCTTGTTCGACGAAATAGGCCATCTCTGCGGATGGGGCAGAGGAGCTCGGACGATCATTTTCAAACCCAACGGAACCATCCCTGTTTCAAATGCGGCAGTATTCTACGGCTCGCTACACCTCCTACTTCTTTCAACCCCTGCAAGTCTTGAGGAGATTAAGGCTCGAGTACCTTTGGCGTTCCAAGCGAGAAGTGTTTGTAACTCTTCCATGGGGGTTGCCAATAACGATCAATCCACATGAGACTACAGGATTTAATATTTGCGAGCCCGGGGGTTGTACGAAATTGGTGTGACGGAAACACTCTGGCGATTGACCGAACCGGGGGATTTGGCTATCGATGCGGGCGCAAACGTAGGATGTGGCGGTCATTCGGACCTGGCAGGCTCATGGCAAACTAGTTGTGATTTTCCAACCCATGTTCTTGATTCTCGATCGCTCCTGCTGGCACGAACAGGTGCGGATGGGCAGCATCCGAAGTGAGCACAAGTGTACCCTGTTGAGTGGGAAAAATTCGATCTCTCAGCCGCAGAATCGGATATTCGATTATTTTCGACATCGTGATGCCAATTGCGAGACCTCCGATCATATAAGTCACGAACCGCTCGTTCGGCCCTTGAGAAACGTGTAGGATCCGGCGAACGAGGCCCGGAAACCACGCTCCTGCGGGACCATGCCAGAGGTAGATTGAGTACGAATACACTCCCACAGAGGCCGCTGCAGTCCCAACTATTTCGAAGCACCGTGCGATCTTACCCCGCAGAATCCCCTTCACATAGAGACTGAGTAGCAAAACCCCGCCGAATCCAAGATAGAGCCACGTATAACCGAACGTAGAGAAAAACCTTCCGTTCCGGGGAAGGAAACAGATCGTTGAAAGCAAGCCAGCAGAGCACACTGCGATGAATATCCGATTCCTCGTGGATTGCAGCAAATTGTTAAGAATATGTGGGCGGAAATGACAGAGATATCCTAGTACTGCCCCGAAAAACAGCGAGTCCATCCGATCATGGGACGCGGTGTAAGCGGTGTGATAGTTGGGAACCCCCAAATAGACGGAAGCAGCTCGGAAAGCAATACACAATACCGCCACGACGACAAAGGTCCAAGGAAGGGCGCGGAACGGATCCTGCCGATTGGAGGAAAATCTCACCAAAAGGAGCAGCAAAGCCGGTAGGAAAATGTAGAAATGTTCCTCAACTGCCAGCGTCCAAGTATGATCCCAAACTCCGTGCCAATAATTCTGAACGAAGAAAACTTCATGAAGATAATGAGTCGCCGGGGGAAGGGTCCGAAAGACGATACGTGAGAGCATACCTGTGAGAAATAGAAAAAGGTAAAAAGCGGGATAGATCTTCAAGCCACGGCGAATGAAAAAACGCTTAAAGCTGATCGAGTTCCGTGTTTTGTATTCGCTAAAAAGCAGTCCCGAAATGAGGAAGCCGCTTAGGACGAAAAACAAGTCCACACCCACCCATCCAATGTTGCCAAAAAAAGGCCAGATGTTTCCGTGGAGGATCATCACGGAAAACACAGCGATGCACCTGAGGACGTCGAGGCGCTTGTTTCTCATTTCCGCTCGACCATGGTTTACATTTAGATCATTTTCCGACGTTGAAGGAGCAGTCGACGGCTGAAGCCTATCATAGAGTTTCACGACTATCCTCGCACGGACATGAGGATGTTTCGGAATGAGTCCTGGGCTGTCAAAGGGAAGCCAATGCATCGTATCACGCCTCCGATCGCCGCCATGATCACCTTGCGAGCAAAGTCCTAGAAGGAATTGTTCCGTTTTTCACCGGGAGCGAGTTCTCGAATCATCACTGAGTGGGTGACGAGGATTTGCTACCGCATGCTGCACAGGGTCGAATCATGGTTGCCGCAACTAATTCACTTGAGAATTCTCCGCCTGGCCCAATCGGGATTGTGAAACCTTACCGTTGTAAAGGTACAGAACGCTCCAGTGCCCCCCGGGTTGCACAAAGCGTCCCACCGGTCGAGCATCTTGTTGCAAGCTACGGAGGTAGGAGGCAAAGCCGCTTAGTTTGAATCTAATGTCATACGCATTGGTCAATTCCTCGTCATTTGCCTCGAACAATGCGTAGAAATAAACCTTCGTTCCGTTGGCAGAGGCTTTATCTATTATCGCCTTCAAATCTGCCTCAACTCGACTCGGTTGAAGGTTTCGCGCCAGGGCGAAGTCAGGCAAAGGTATGATGTTGTCGCCGTTCGAATACAGCCAAAGATGCGCAACGTCGCTAGACCAACCCGTAATCAACACACCTTCTCCCACGATGGCATGCAACTGCTGCGCGTTCCTATTTGTTTGACTGGGCTCAATATTAGTGTTTAGTACTTTTAACCCGCCGGCCGCAACCGCAATCACGAACAGTAGCAAGAACCAACGGTCCGCCTTGCCGGCTTGGCTGTTAGTGAAACCGACAGCGACGGTCAGCCAGAACAAAATGAGAGCAAAAACTTGGAGTTTCAGGTAATACGGATCCCACCACAGGCATACAGCTTCCACAAGCAGAAAGGTCAACAGGGAAGAGAGTAGCACCAAGTTCCGAAGCATCCTTCCCTTTGACAACAGGTAAATCGCTCTCGCCAGGAACGCACATGTGATTAGACTCAACATGCCCGCAAACAGAACGAGTACAGGGGTCTGATGATATAAATATCGTAGCCCGCGAAAGTCGTCCGGAAGAATCTGGAAAAATGCCTGCGTAAGTCCTATCGGCGTCCCAATCAGTGAACCCAACTTGAACCGACCATAAGTACCTTGCTCAGGAAATTTCAAGATCGCAGTAACGAGATCAGCAGAACTGTGGACGCCGCTCAGGTAGAGAACTACCACCCAAATGCCGAGAACCACTAGCGTGAAGGCAGAAAGAAACAGGAAAAGTCTTTCAATTGTTGATCGAGAGGGAGATCGGGAAACGATTGCTGCGATGGCGATGCAGGGCACCAATGAGCCAGCCAGTAAATAGGTTATAGTTGCCAGCCCAACGAGAATGCCTGCCAGGCCAGCGCTATACCCCAGAAACTCGCGATCGGCTAAGACGAGGAATGTGCCCAAAAAGAACGGTAAGGCGAGAGCCACTTCCGTCACATTCGTCGCTGCAACCAGATAAGCAGGAGAAAGGCAGACGCCCGTCACAACAGCCAGGGAAATCCCTATAGGTACTCCAAGCCGAACAACAAGAAGAAAGAAGAGTCCGGCAGCGACCGCTGCAGAAAATGCATTCACCGCCTGCATCGCAACAATCGCATCTCCTCCAATCCCAAGTGCCTGTTGCAACGCGAAGGCAGCCCTGATTGTTAGTCCAAATAGGAAATGATGGTGAACCACTACGCGATCGTAGTTGTATCGATACACTTCCAACCAGGACTTCGGGTGGAAAGCGATGGGTGGACCTTCTGTGATCGTCCGCAATGCCGGGAGGTGCCGAAGCCCGTCTCCGATAAAGACGCTGCTTCGAAATTCGTAGAATGTGACAGACAAAATGAGGACGAGCAGCGCGGCCACGTATTTCGGGGCCAAGAAACTCGCCGAGCCTTGCTGCGGTGGTTTCGGGTGGTTTTCCGTGAACGCTACCGGAGAGCGCATCAGTATCAAGCTATAATGTTCTCAGCATGGACAATCGCTTTTTCAGTCAGTGCGACGCAACAACTTATAGCGGGGACTCTTCGAAGTGTCAAATTTTCAAGACCTGCTTGAACGCGCGGTGAGGCGATGCATACCTCTACCGAGATGCTGTTTTGACTGAATTCCATCACATATTTGAGCTCTGAAACAGATGCATAGTAGCGCCGGTTACAAGCAAGCACCTTGTGCGAGGGAATGCGGCTCATGAATTGGAAGTCAGTCGTCCAACAACTTAGCACTTCGTTGCCATTGCGGAAATTCTACACTTTTGCGAATCGTGTTCCCATCCTCGGGTCCGCCCTTAAGAATTTGTCGCGTGCCGCCATTCCCTCCGACGCCCTTGTCTGGAAATCGATTCGTTCCGGCCCAGGCAAGGGCCTCTGGATTCATGTCAATCCCCGGTATGAAATGGAATACCTCGAAGGTAATTATGAGGCCCCAGTCGAGCGGGTTCTGCTGTCGAATTTGAGGCCAGGCACTGTCTTCTATGATGTCGGAGCGCACATCGGCGTGTTTAGTCTAATTGCGGCGCGGAATCTGGGTGCTCGCGGTTCTGTATTTGTTTTCGAACCGGATCCCTCGAACGTCCAGCGCATCAAAGAGCACGTTTCTCGGAATCAGCTCGACGCGATACAGATTATTCCCAAAGCAGCGTGCTCCACAGTCGGGCGCCTGCGTTTTCAACGAGCTAGTTGTCAGTCCAGCATGAATCGTGGAGTTCTTGCGGAGGACGCGACCGCAGCTGAAGAATCCACAATCGAAGTCGAATCGATCACTCTGGACGCCGTTGCCAGGGAGCACCACCTGCCCAGCTTGATCAAGATCGATGTCGAAGGCTCCGAAGCGGCCGTTTTGCACGGCAGCGAAGAAATCTTCCGGTCCGCAAAGCCCCTCCTCGTCTGCGAAATTCACCACCAACAAGCTTCCTCCGACGTAACCCACTGGTTGCTGGCGAGGGGTTATATGTGCCAATGGCTCGAAAACTCAGCGAAATTTCCGCGCCATCTCTTCGCGAGGTATGGTGAGTAAGCGAACGTCCTGGAGCGAGGTCGTAGCTTCCCCATTGATCCTACGGCCCGGTTGGCCTGCAGGGTTTGCCGGTACGCCGCCGAGAGGAATCAATCCGCACTAGCACTCGGCTGACGTGCCAGGTAGTTCAGCATCATGCAGGGACAACCCAATTTCATCGAAGGCTCGGAAGTCAATCCATCAGTCGTGTCAGGCGATATCCCCGCGAACGACGAAAGCGGAGTAATCTCTGGGAGTGCCTTCCAGGTCATTTCCTGCTTCAATTGAAAACGCGTTCGGTCCTGGTTTTCTCGGTCTTCCTTTTTTTGACAAGTTTGACCGAGCACGCTTAACTTCATCCTTCGTTGTGATTCCGCATGAGCCATGAATTACTCGCGCAGCTTTGCTAAGCTGAAATTGTATAGGTGATTGTGTTTTGATGATCCGGGTGTCGTCACAATTCGATCAGAAATCAGCCTCGACCCCAGAAGAGCAAAGTCCGCATTTTGGTGTGGGTACGCGCGTCTTTCAGAATACTGTCGTTCTGCTCGGCGGACGGGGAGCGGGACTGCTCTTGTCGGCGGCTGCCTCGGTAGTTCTTGCTCGCTATTTGGGCCGTGAAAGACTTGGCGAATACGGCGCGCTTTATGCTTATCTGACACTTTACAGCTGGCTTGCAACATTTGGCCTTGAACCGATCATCGCGCGTGAGGCAGCTCAGCGGCGCACAGAAGCCAGCGGTATTTTCTTTACTGGTTCCGCTGTCAGCGTGGCCTTTGCGGTGGCGGGCACGGGCTTGGCACTTCTGTTCGCGCCCCTTTTCGGTTATGGCGGACAGTTGCGACTTTTGCTGTTCCTCGCGGCTATAGACATCCTTCTGTTTCCATCGATTCGACTCTTTGGAATCGTTTTCCAGGTGGATATGCAGCAATGGTACAACGTCGGCATCAGCCTGGCTCGACAGGCTCTGTGGCTGCTAGCAGTTGTGCTTCTCGCATTGGGCAGAGCAGCTTTCCTTTGGGTGATCCTGGCACGCACGGGCTGTGCGCTTGTGGAGGTGGGACTGATTCTTTTTGTGACTCTGCGAAGGCGATTTCTTTCGCGGCCCTGGACCTTTTCTTTAGACCGTGCACGGCAGCTCGTACGTTATGGGTTTCCCCTCGCGCTAACCGTTGTTGCAGTGGGCATCTACCACCGGATTGATCAGGTAATGCTACATAAAATGGCAGGCGATCAGGTGCTCGGTCCGTATGTCGTGGCGGTGCAGCTGGTCGAGCAGTTCAGTGTACTGCCGGTGGCGTTGGTTTCTTCGCTTTTTCCGGTACTCTCACAAGTGTCCGGTCAGGAAGAACAATTCCGTCATTATCTAGGCGTGAGTTATCGGTTTCTGATGGCTGTAGTGTTTGCGGTATGTGTGCTGTTCACACCCATCGCTGGCCCGCTAGTGGATTTTCTTTACGGCAAGCAATTTCACTCCTCGGCCAGTTTGCTCGTAGTGTTGGTCTGGTCGGAGGTGCCGATCTTCTTCGGGGTAGTCATAACAAACGCCATTATCGCGAAAAACTTGCAACGCTACCTACCTATTTCAACGGTCCTGGGTGCGGTGGTCAATGTTGCCTTAAACCTGGCTTTCATCCCTCGATGGGGGGCGCTCGGAGCCTCGTGGGCTACGGTGGTCAGCTATTGCTTGGCAAGCATCTTCCTGTTCCTGGGTATTCGACACACACGCGCCTTTGCAGTGCAAGGACTGCGAATTGCTTTCTCTCCGTTTGTTCTGGCTCTCGCCATCACCGTCGTGTTGATGTTTCTTCCGTGGTTTTTCTGGTGGAAGCTCCTCTTCGCTGCCGTCAGTTTTTGTGCGGGCGCCTTGCTGACCGGGACGGTGCGGCGTAGCGAACTCGACCGTGTTTGGGAACTGATAAGAACCAGTTTGAACTATGCTCGCCCATAAACTCGACGGAGCCCGCAGACTGCGCCTAAGGCATGAGATGACGATACTGGTTCTTCAGAAGGAAGAAGGCATTGCCCGAGAGGGATCTGCCTACCTACGAGCCTTTTGTCGAAGAGGTGACCGCGTCGTCGGCGTGCCTGCCAATTTCCCTCCGAACGGCGATCTCAACCAGCTCCTCGAACGGTGCCCCGAGCAACCAGCTCTGATCCTCCATCCTGAGCACCTTCCTATAATGCCGCGGGGGCTCACCAAAGTGAATATTCCGACGGCATGCTTCCAGATAGACACCTACACCTTCACTCGAAAACGAATCGCATGGTCCATGTTGTTCGATCTGGTCTTCGTCTTCCACCCGGGATACGACGCTGAGTTCCGGACGGCTGGTCATCCAGGGGCACGCTTTATCCCCCACGCCATCGAACCTTCTTTTTTTAAAGGCGAAGAACTTGAGAGGGTGTTCGAGATTGGCTGGGTCGGACAGACGCAAGGGCCCTTGTATCGAACAAGAGAACACTTGCTGCCTGCGCTGTCGAGGTCATTTAGGATGAATGACTCGGGGCGGCATCATGAGCCGGAAGAAATGGCTCGGATCTACCGCCAATCGAAAATCGTTGTAAACATAGGAAGGGATGATTTTCCACAAGACGCCAATCTGAGGGTATTCGAAGCGATGGCCGCGGGTGCCTTGCTCCTAACTCCATTGCCAACAGAACTAACACAAATCGGTTTCGAGGATGGGGTGCATTTCGTTGGATTTCGCCAAGAAGGGGAAATTGTACCTCTCGTGCGAAAATATCTCTTGGAAGAATCGGCGCGGCGCCAAATCGCCGACGTGGCGCGCGATAAGGTTCTGCATGAGCATTCGTACGACCAGAGGGTGGAGACTGTATTAGAACTGGCCAAGCAAAACGGTCGAACATTTTTGGCTCCGGCGCGATCCTGGCCTGAGGAACGCGTGCACCTGGCTTACCTCGATTATTTTGTTGGTAACGGAGCACTCGATTGCGCTTGGGAGGAGTTACGGGCGATCGCCAAGCTGAACCTTGGAGATGCGACACGGGGTGCCGGGATGCTCGCCCGAGCATGGGCGCGAAGGTTGCAGACGAAGATGCCTGGGGCGATTCGCTCGGTTAGGCAATCGAGGAACAGTGGCCCGACAGCATGCTCCATAAGTCAGCGACAACCCAACAAGGCCAACAGATTCTTCAAGAGAGATTGAACAAGGCAGTGTCATCTACGATAGTTTTTTCCTGCTATAGCTGGTCGTACGATGAATCGAGGAGACTTCCAAACGATGGGCTCCTTTAGGCGTCGGGGCGCAATACGAACTACTCGAAGGACTCGGGATGCAACAATTGCGAACGGAAGTTTTCATTTTGACCACTGAACCACCAGAGACGCTCGGAGGGATGGAGACATTCATTCGCGAACAAATTCGCGGTTTCGAACAACGAGGCTACGCAGTTCGAACATTCCATCGAAGAAATTCTGGTCGCGACGCTTTCCTCAACCAAGGGAGAGGTCCTCTCATCGAGGCCCTCTTGGGATGGGTCATTGGCAGAGCCGCGCAGCGTGCCATGCACGAAGGGGTCGCAGCGGTGATTTCGCACGGCCTTGTGGGCTGGTACCCTTTGCGCGTGCCATCCGGCTGCAAGCAAATTCATTTTTATCACGGTACGTATCGCGCCTATGCCGAAGTCATGCGTTCGCATATCTCCCTGCTTGGCTACTGGAAGATGAAATGGTGGGACACGATGTTGCTGACGCGGCTGAGTGGCCGTGGCAAGCTGATTTTTTGCAATTCCGGCCAAGTGGCCGCGGAGGTCGAACGCTTTTTCGGCTATCAATCTCGTGTTGTTTCCCTGATCGCCACGCAACAATCGGCTCTTCTTGACCGGGCCGAGTGCCGCCGCGCCCTGGGTTTGCCCGTCGACGCTCCCGTCGGGGCCTTTGTTGGTTCACTCCATCCAATGAAGAATTTCCCGATGGTTCGTGCACTGATTCAGGCACTTCCGGAGGTTCATTGGATAATCGCCCTCCGTGGTGATCTCCCGAAGGAGCCTCTTCCATCCTCAAAAGTTCTTTTGCTTCGGGACGTGCCTTCCGCAATGATTCCCCAGATTTTCTCAGCCGCCGATTTTTCCCTCTGTCCTTCAGCTTATGAGCCGTTCGGCTATGTTGTGCCCGAGGCGCTCTCCTACGGCACACCGGTAATCGCCGCGCCAGGCGGAGCCAGCAGTTTGTTCTTGAGTGATCCTCCGCTCGATCGTCTGCTGGTGCCGGATCCGAACGACACAGAAGGGTTTCTCGCGGCGGTGCGCGAGGTGCTGGCCCGGCCCGCCTTTTACCGCCAATTGGTTCTCGAGCATGCGCGACCACGAGTTGAGCAGTGGATGTCACCGGAAAACTGGTGGCTGCGTTTTTTTGAGGTGACCGGCCTATGAGTGGCACCCTGGCTGTGGTCTTACATGTTGCGTTTCCTCCTGAAGCTTTATGCTACGGCTGCTCTCGCCGGCCCGACGAGGACTTTGAGTTTCCCCGCTTGCACGGGATTCATCGGCTGTAAGAGAACAATCAGCTGTCCTGGAAAGTGGTCGCCACGCTAAGATGATTGACAAAGCTGTGCCGGTGACCGATTCACTGAGCGGACTAGGTGGACGGTAAAGAAAGGCGAATAACGACGTGGCTCCGAGCGTGACGAAAATTATGAGCCGGGACTGGGACGCGCGCGCCCGGAAGAACGCGTTTCATTACATCGCGTCTTGGCGGAAGGAATGGGATCTTGAATCGTTCATCGCTTCAGGAGAGGAAGATTTCGAGCGATTGGTCATTCCGATCTTGGTGCGCTGCCATTTGCCTCCTGCCGGCAAGTGCATGCTAGAGCTTGGCTGCGGCGCAGGACGCATGACGGCAAGTTTTGCCAAGCGTTTTGAACAGGTCTATGCTTTCGACCTTTCGCGTGAAATGCTCTTTCGAGCTCGGCGGACTCATACTGCACAGAAGAATATTCTTTGGCTGCTCAGCAACGGAGCCGATCTCTCCTGCGTTGCTTCCGACTCGATGGATTTCGTCTTCAGTTATCTGGTCCTGCAGCATCTTCCTGAGGAAGCACTCGCGTTGCAGTACATCCGTGAGATGGTGCGTGTGCTGAGGCCCGGCGGTGTTTTTCTATTTCAGTTCAACGGTGGTTTTGAGACGACGATGAATTGGCGAGGCAGACTTGCGTGGCGGGTCGTGGATGCACTGTGGGCGGCACGCCTTGGGATGCTGAGCCGGACTTTCGCCTCTGCCTTGGGTCTCGATCCGGCTCTGGCAGGAAAGAGCTGGCGTGGCGCTTCAATTGCGGCTGACGCTGTCGCCGAGTGTGCGCATGCTTCCAACGGCGTGGTCCGTGAAATCAATGGCGAAAATACGCCTATGGCGTGGTGCTGTGGTGTGAAGCGGCAGCTCGGCGGCTAACGCATATTGCGGCCGCGCTCCCTGGAAAGGTTAGTCGATTTTCATCGCGACTTGGGTGTAATACTCACCAGCTGCGCCTAACATCTTGCACGTGCGCCCAAAGGCTGAGGTGTAATCGTGGAAGGCTCTCCATTCATGCAGTGGGTTAGCGAACTCGTCAAAAATCAGGATCGAACCTCGCTGCAAAATCGGGTCAAGGGTGGCTAGCGTAAAGAGTGTGGAGGAAAACAGGTCCCCGTCATTATGGATAACCAGCCTTGAGCGAGGAGTGAATTCTTGCAGAAACGGCCGCAAAGTGTCTTTGAACCAACCCTTTACGAATCGTATGCGGCTGTCGTTTGATTGGGGAACGACTCCTCCTACCGAGAATGCGCCCTTCGGCGCCTCTCCGGTAACACTGGCCCAGACTTCTGGGATTCCTTCAAACGAATCGAAACCAAAAAAGCGACTGTCAGGATGGGCATTTATCGTGCTCCACTTGAAAAGTGAATCGCCATAGCGCACTCCAAATTCGAGGTAGTCGATTGCCTCTTTCCCTAGAATTTTCGACTGTATATCGGCGTAGAGATCATACCTGCTCTCAAAATATTGAAAAGCTTGCTGCTCCCTTAGCCATCGATGCAATTGTGCATTTCCGCCCAGGGCGTTCAAAAACTCTGCTTTATTCCCGACTGCCGCCGAAGCAAGCCGTTTTCTACGAGGTTCACTAAGTAAGCGTAATATCCTCTTCATGACCTTCCTTCTGTACGAAATAACCGTCCTCGTTGTGGCCACGGGGGATAAAAAGCGTGAGGCCGCGTCCTCTCAGGGTCCGGGGGGCAGAGTTCCAATTAGCTCACCTCTAGTTTTATTCCAATCGAAGTGACGCCATCAGATTCACTCAGCAAGCTGCCCGAACAACGCTACTGCGTAGGAGAAATGTCTGGCTCTATATTTTAGCATTAGCCAAGGGTTTGCGTCGTGCCGCCGAGAAGCTTGCCGCTCGGAGAGAAAGAGACTTTGGCCGACCTTCCGGACCGCGGGGATGTTGAACATTGATGTTTTCGTCTGAGGACAGGTCCTGCTAACATGAACGGCCTGCGTTGAGGTGTCGAAGAATAAAATGTGCAGGTGTTGAGAGCTAGCGCGACAGCGCCGATCGCTGACTTTCCCAGAGACCACCAGCGTTGGATCGCTTTGCTCGGTCGCGAGGACGAGCCGACCGACGCGCTGGAAGACTACTGCAAGCTTCTGGCACAGGCACTCGACAAAAGAGGATATTCGCTCGAAGTATCCCGCGTTCCCTGGGCCGAACAAGGCTGGCGACGCGCTCTGAAAGATGCCGCCAAGCGATTCGCGGATCAGCGAGGCGGTTGGGTGCTGGTCCAATACACGCCGTTAGCCTGGTCGCGGCGCGGCTTTCCTCTGCGTTTAGCTCGCATGATCGAAGGCCTGAAACGCGGCGGTATACGTGTCTTGATTGTTTTTCATGACCCAGAGCCTTTCGGCGGCCATCGCTTCAGAGACCGTTTACGGCGGCGTGTACAGTTGGCCGTGATGCGGCACGCGGCTCGGCTGGCTGACAGAATTGTCAGCACCGTTTCGCCGGACCGCGTGGCCTGGATGCAAGATCCGGCGATTCGAGCAAAGACGCTGCTGTTGCCTGTTGGTAGCAATCTTCCTGCGATGCCACGAAAGACCCCGAGGCCCGGGAATCGTATGCCCGTGATCGTCGTTTTCGGATTCAGTAACCTTGCATCTGAAACATCCATGATTGCCTGGGTGCTCTCGCGCGCCGCTGAGCAAGTGGGGTCGCTGCATTTGACCGTGTTCGGACGCGGGGCGAAAGTCGCGGGTACTCTGCTGCTGCCCTTGCTCGCGGACAGTCCTGTGGAGCTGGAGGATTTTGGAATCCTTGAAGCCGAGAGAGCTGGCAGCCTTCTCTCGAACGCCGATGTTCAGCTTTTTGTGCGCTCGGGGCTTTCCTCACGGCGGGGCAGCGGGATCGCAGGCATTGCTTGCGGGCTGCCCATCGTCGGATTCTCTGATGCGGAGACCGCGTTTCCCATCACCGAGGCCGGAGTGCGACTCGTACCCATAGGCGATCGGGAAAGCTTGGTTCGCGAACTCGTTGTGGTCTTGAAACAAGAGACGCTGCGCGAAACGCTCCGCCAGCGCAATTTTGAAGCGACTGAGCGTTACTTTTCCTGGGATCGCATCGCCGATGCCTACCTCTCATTTCTTCGGTTGAGTTGATGATCAGGGACTTCGCCGAATTCGACGACGGAGCTGCGGTTGCGGCTGATATTTGCATCGTGGGCGGCGGAGCGGCTGGAATCACCTTGGCGCGGGAGTTTATCGGCACTTGCTTTAGCGTGCTGATGCTAGAAGGAGGCGGCCTGGAGGCCGAACCGGAAACTCAGAAACTGTACGACAGCGAGGTGGTTGGACTGCCTCACACCGGTGTTCATGAGGGGCGCGCGCGAGTCTTCGGCGGGACGACAACGTTGTGGGGCGGTCAAGCACTGCGGTTAGACGCCTTTGATCTTCAGAAAAAAAGCTGGGTTCCGCACAGCGGCTGGCCTATTTCCCGCGAGGAACTCGAACCCTTTTATGACCGAGCGGACCGCGTGCTCAAGCTTGGCACCCGCATCACTTACGGAGACCTATGCGCTGCGTTCGGGCTTGAGGCTCCCGGATTCGATCCGGGCAGGCTTTACATGGAATGTTCGCAGTGGAGTCCCAAGCCGAATTTCGGCACGACCTATCGCCAGGAACTCAAAAACGCCTTCAATATCTCAGTGCTTTTGCACACGAACGTCACCTCGATCGTCACCAACAAATCCGCAGTGACGGTCGATAGAATTGAGTTTCGAACCCTAACGGGGAAACAAGGAACGGCAAGAGCTCGCGCCTACGTAATTTGCTGCGGCGGAATCGAAACGGCGCGCTTGTTGCTCGCTTCGGACCAGGTGGAACCGCAAGGCCTCGGGAACAAACACGATCTGGTGGGCCGCTTCTTTCAGGAGCACATCCATATACGGTTCGGCGATCTTCTGACGACTGAGCGCAAATCCCTGCAGAACTATTTCGAGTCTTTCTATCGAAAAGGACTAAAGTACTTTCCTGTGATCGCGCTGAGCCGGCAAGTGCAAGTCGAAAAACACCTCCTTAGCGTTCATGGATCAGCGATGTTTGACGACGCAATGAATTCCGGCATTGTGGCCCTAAAACAGTTGTTTAGAATGCTCAGCCGTGGGACCAAGGGAGGGCCTGGGGAACTGCGACGTTTCTTGCGCGATGCACTGATGAGTCCGGGTGATTTGTGCCGTTTGGGATATCGCTTTTACATCAAGGAACGTTCCGGAACTCCAAGACATGGTCCCATCTACATTGGCGCGCAGGCTGAGACCGCACCCAACCCGGATAGCCGGATCACACTGAGCGAAGCCCAAGACCAGCTCGGGATGCGCAAACTCAGACTCGATTGGCGAATCGGAGAACTTGAGCGCAGAACACTTTGCGAATACATCAGAACCGTTGCAAGTCAGTTCGAAAGGCTTGGACTCGGCTCGTTCGATCTGAGCCAGGTTGCATCTCTAAACGATCCAGTTGCCTGGGTCGGGATGGTACATGATTCCGCGCACCATATGGGAACGGCCCGAATGCATGAGAATCCCCAGCGAGGCGTCGTTGATTCGGACTGCCGAGTACACGGGGTAAACAATCTGTACATCGGAAGCAGTGCGGTATTTCCCACGAGCGCACGCTCGAATCCAACCTTGACGATGCTTGCGCTCTGTCTGCGAATGGCCGACCGGCTCAAGGGCGTCTTGGCGTAACCGCGTTGCTTTGTATCAGGTGTGATGAGGTATGCAGGAACGATGCATGATCGAGATCGTCGTACCGGGGTTTGCCGTCAGAACTCCCGCGGTCGGCTTTGGCTGCAGCTCGCTGACGGGCACTGACCCGAGCAACGCCAATCGGGTGCTTCAGACCGCGTTTGACGCGGGGGTGCGTCATTTTGACACGGCCCGGTATTACGGCTATGGCGAAGGGGAAGCGATTCTCGGAAGATTTCTGAAGAGCCGACGGTCAGAAGTAACGATAAGTACGAAGTTCGGAATCGAGCCGCCGCGCCGGACAACGGCACTTGGTGTCGGACTATACTTCGGCCGCCGAATCGTGCGGCTCCTACCCGGCGTGCGCGGGTTTCTTCAACGCGGAACGCAGTCGCTTGTGAAAAGTGGTGCGTTCAGCGCGCAGCAGGCTCAAGCAAGTCTCGAAACCAGCCTTCGTGAACTCAACACCGATCACATCGACTTCTACCTATTACACGATTATGTCGTCGGCGAAAAACCTCCGGACGAGCTGCTCGCGTTTCTCGAAGACAGTGTCAAGGCGGGCAAGATTCGCTCGTTTGGTATCGGAACTAGCTTTGAAAACGTTTTGCAGGCGCTTGAGCGGCAGCCACGCCTGTGCAGCATTCTTCAGTTTCAAAACAGCGTTCTCACCAAAAACACTGACAATTTGCCCTGGAGCAATTCGGATCGACTGGTGATCACGCACGGAGCCCTGGGAGGAAGTTATCGCTCGATCCTCACCTTCCTGGAGGCCCGGAGGGATGTGGAGAAAGACTGGGCCGCAAGACTCGGCTGCGATCATCTCGATGAGGGCACGCTCTCGGCGTTGATGCTCAATTATGCTGCAGACGCGAACCCGAAAGGACTGGTACTTTTTTCTTCGCGAGATCCCCTGAGGGTGAGCAGGAATGTGAAGGCTGTCCTGGAATCAGATTTTTCGCCCGCGCAGATCGCCATGTTCGGCGAACTCGTGAACCAAGAGTCGACGTCGATTGTGGCCCTCGCTTAACCGCGCATCCCCTGTAAGGCCTTTAACTGCGCCGTCATTCGCTCACGCCAAGAACATTTCTGGCGCTCGGAGCGGATGGCGGCAGTTCGCTGAGGCGGAATTTGGCCGGCAAGTTCAAAATACCGCCCCGCTCGTCATACGGGTGCTGATAAGACTCAGTGGCCACAAGCATGTCTGGCACGCCTTCCCACATCTCGACCTGTCCACCATCGTCCCAAAGGCTCAGTAACCATGAGTAGGGACCAGGCCGCAGTGGAAGTGTTGGAAATTCGTACACCAGCTCATACAGACCAGGGTTGAGGTCGATGCGCGCGGAAGAGCTTCCCCAGAGCAGTGCTCGTTCCGAATTGTACAAAGCGATCTCGTGGGTGACTCGGCGAATTGGCGCATTGACTTCAACAATGAACAGGGCCTTTACCGCTCCGAACGTGGAAAGGACATGCGGCTGCTCTCCGCGAGGTTCTGCGATTTCCCAACGTAGGAAGCGGGCTCTTGTCACAGTCGCGCGATTTTGTTCGCCTCCCACCGATCGTCCGCGAGCCATCTCGCTCTCGTAGCCGGCGACTACTTCGTGCGTATCACCATTCATACGGATGGAACCTGCGTCGACCCAAACCACGCGATGGCACAGGCGCCGAATTTGGTTGAGTTGGTGACTCACAACAACGATCGTCCGCCCGGCCCGCGCCACGTCGCCCATCTTGCCGAGGCACTTCTTCTGGAAATTGATATCGCCCACAGCCAATACTTCGTCCACTAGCAAGATCTCCGGCTCCATATGCGCCGCCACCGCAAATGCCAACCGCACGTACATTCCGCTCGAATAGTGCTTTACCTGCGTATCGAGGAACCTTTCCAGCTCGGCGAATGCCACGATTTCGTCGAACTTGCTCGCGATCTCCCGCTTGGTCATTCCAAGGATGGCCCCGCTCAGATAAATGTTCTCGCGGCCGGTCAATTCCGGATGGAAGCCCGTGCCCACCTCGAGCAGGCTCCCCACCCGTCCATAAATCTCCGCCCAGCCGGAAGTTGGCTTGGTGATCCGGCTGAGAATTTTTAGGAGCGTGGTCTTCCCTGCGCCGTTCCGTCCGATCAGCCCCAGCACCTCTCCGTGTTTCACTTCGAGGTCTACGTCTTTCAACGCCCAGAACGTTTCTTGCTGGGCACTCCGGAAGAGCGTCCAGGGCTCGCGAAACGACCGTGCTAGGACGTCGCGCAACGTGGTGTACCGCTCGCATTCCGCGATCCGGTAGCGCTTGGACAGCTTCTCGGCTCGGATAACGACTTCGTTCTCAGGCCCAACCAAGCTCATCCCCCCTCAGCCAGAATCACCTGTACCGGCATTGGACGCCCTCTTCGTTTTATTTCTGTCCGCACTCTTGATTCTGTGAATTCTTTGCTTGCCACTCTTGCAAAACATGGGGGCCAAGAGCTTCCCACTTTGGAACTCCGCTACACCACGTCCGCCACAGTCCCTTCCATCCGCTGAAAGAAGATCAATCCACCCACGAGCAACAAAATCACCATCGCCACCGACACCAGTTGCAGCACGCCAGGGGGCTGTCCATGGCCGGTTAGAGCCCAGCGGAATCCCTCGATCACCCCAGCCATAGGGTTTAGACCGTACAGCCAGCGCCAATGGTGCGGCACAAGGCTGCTGGGATACGCCACCGGCGATGCCAGCATCCAGAATTGCACCAGAAACCCAGTTACGTAATGCACATCGCGGTATAGCGCATTCAATGCCGAAAGCCACAACCCCACTCCCAGTGCCGTCGCCACCGCCAGCAGCAGGAACAGCGGCAGAAACAGCGCGTGTACGCCGGGAACGATGCCGAATTTCAGCGTCATCGCGAACAGAACCACAAACACGATAGAGAAATCCACCAAACCGGCGGCTACCGATGATGCCGGAAGAAGTATGCGCGGGAAGTACACCTTGGTGATGACCTGCTGGTTTTCCACGACGACGTTGGCGGCGCTCTGCACTGCCGTGGCGAAGTACGACCATGGTAGCAGAGCGGCTAAATAGAAAACCGGATAAGGCAGCCCGTCCGAAGGCAGC
>Ga0207093_1033_pt2 | contig 25886 bp, 19 predicted proteins | sample Alteio_BWMinHeat_89_FD_153519 | JGI IMG/M metagenome (GOLD analysis project Ga0207093, IMG submission 153519) | Enriched cells from forest soil in Barre Woods Harvard Forest LTER site, Petersham, Massachusetts, United States -... | ecosystem: Environmental > Terrestrial > Soil > Temperate forest >... | reverse complement strand
GGTGGGAACTCCACGTTCCGTCATTTTTTTCTGAAAAGCGGCGCGATCAGGAACCGTTAAAGTATACTGCGCCCACACAGAAGTGTTCCCGGGCGGTGAAGGAAAGTCTGTGACCGAATTTAAACCGTTAGCTAAGTCCGTCGAATTGGCCCATCCATCCGGAAAGTTCACCTGGGGGAACTGCGACAAATTTGTCCTGTTTGCCGGGCCGGATATTATCGAAGATGACGGCATGGTCATCGAGACCGGCAAGGAAATCCAACGGGTGACCCGCGCGTTGGGGGTCCCGTGGATTTTGAAGTGCTCCTTCGATAAGGCGAATCGGCAAAGTGCGAGTAGCTTTCGCGGGCCGGGGATGACCAAGGCTTTGGCTAGTCTTAACAAGATTAAATCTCAGTTGGGTTGTGCTTTGTTGACGGATGTCCACGAGACCATTCAGGTCCCCGCGGTGGCTGAGGTGGCCGACGTTATTCAGATTCCGGCTTTTCTGTCGCGGCAAACGGATCTTTTGGTGGATGCTGCTAAGACTGGGAAAGTTCTTCATATCAAGAAGGGGCAATTTCTTGCACCTTGGGATATGAAGGCGATTGCTAAGAAAGCCGTGGCTGCTGGGAATGACAAATTGCTTTTGTGCGAGCGCGGAACCAGTTTCGGTTATAATCGCTTGGTTAACGATATGACTGGGCTGGTTGAAATGCGCCGCTTGGGGTTTCCCGTTATTATGGATTGTACGCATTCTACTCAATTGCCTGGGGCTACGGGTGAGAGCAGTGGAGGGCGTTCGGATATGGTATGGCCACTGGCGCGTGCGGCTTTGGCGGTGGGAGTGGATGGGATTTTTTTGGAGACGCATCCTGATCCTTCGAAGGCGCTTTGTGATGGGCCGACTTCGCTGCCTTTGGGGCAGCTTGAGGGAATGCTCAAGAATCTATTGGCTATCTGGAAAACTCATCAGACTTAGTAAGCGCCCTTGCGATCAATCACAATCTTCACCGTCTTGAACAAAATCGCAAAGTCATACCAAAGCGACCAATTCTTCGAGTACCACGTATCCAACCGAACCCGAGTACTGTAATCCGTATCCGACCGCCCACTCACCTGCCACAGTCCCGTGATCCCCGGCCGAACGCGATGATAGAACTCCAAGCGTTGGCCATACCTCTCGGTTTCCTTATCCACAATGGGCCGAGGCCCGACCAAACTCATATCGCCTTTCAAAACATTCCACAGCTGGGGCAATTCATCCAAACTGGTTCGCCGCAAAAATTGCCCGATCCCGGTAACCCGGGGATCATTCTCAATTTTCATTTTTTCATTCCACTGGCGACGCGCGACCGGATCTTTTTCTAAAAGGGCCTGGAGAACTTTGTCAGCATTGGGAATCATGCTGCGAAATTTGTAACACGGAAAACTTTTGCCGTTTCGCCCGATCCGTCGGTGGGAGTAGACAATTCCAGGGCCGGATAGTCGCACGGAAATAGCGATCCACAAAAGCAAAGGGGAAAGCAGGGCAAACAGCGTTAAGGAAACCGAAACATCGAATAAGCGCTTCACGAAAGACTGCGGGCGAAAATTCAAATTGTTTTTGGAGCGCAAAATCAACAATTCGTGGCTGAAAAAGTGGTAGCTATCCATTCCAAAGAGCGGCAATCCCGCCAAGGTCGGTACGAAAAACAGTTCCGGAAAATATAATCCCATCTCTTCGATCAAGGGGCCCGCTTCCGTCAGTTCGCTCTCGTCGAGGGCTAAGAAGACCTCGCAACTGGGTTTGCTCCGCAGGTAGGGGATCAGTTCGGCCTTGGGAACTTCGCGAAGGGGGGTTTGCCCGGGAAAGCTGGTAAATTTTCGACTGTGAATCGACAAAAACTCGGAAACCTCAAAACCCAATTGAGGTTCGGATTTCAGTGCCGCCATGGCATCAAGGGCGTTTTGTCCGCTGCCAACAATGATTGTCGGTCGGGTCCAAACTCCAAGACGTCGTAACAAGGAACGGGTGCGCGAGCGCAGAAAAGGGATAAAGAAAAAGGACAAACTCCAACTGCCGAGCCACAGCACCCGCGAAAACGGCCACTTGGCCACCAACACGACCATGCCGTTGAGAAGCGAGAGATAAAAGAGGGTCATCAGAATAATGCGAAGTTCGTCCCAGAAAGGCAGGCGCTTGGAATACAGTCCCTGCGAGTAAAAGCGCAGCAAGCAAAGGACGACAAAGAGAAAATGCACGCTGGTATGAATAAGACCGGTGGTGTCCCACCAGACATTGAAGTGGGCCACTTCCTCGTAGTGACCGTATTGGATAAGCAAAAGGCAACCGCAGCCGAAGGCTAGCGCGAAGGCGACAAAATCGGAAATTAACAAAGCCAGTTTAGAAAGTTGTGCGCTACTGGGCATTGTTCACCACTGCATTTTTTTGAAAATCGGTTCGGGGATGAGTTTTATAATCAGCATGATCCATCGCCAGAACCAAGGGACATAGACGACATTGCACCCACAATCCATCGATTTAACAATTTTTTTCGCTATTCCTTCCGGCTTTGCCCATAAAAGCCCCTTCTTGAAATGGGCGGTCATGGGCGTGTCGACGAAACCAGGCTTAATGTTGACGACCGCCACGTTCATCGGGCTGAGGCGGGCCCGCAATCCCGACAGAAAGGTGCTCAGGCCGCTTTTGCTCGCAGCATAAACGTAGTTACTGGGTCGTCCGCGATCCCCGGCCACCGAGGAAATCGCCGCTAAGGTGCCGCTGCGCTGTTTTTCAAAGCGCGCAGATAAGTGTAGCAGCAGCGAGGCCTGACTAGTGAGGTTCACCTGCATCAAGTGGTCGATGGCTTCGGATAGCTGCTCGAAGGCGCTTTGTGCTCCTAAGACGCCGTAGGCCACCAGCGCTTGGTCAAGCTTCCCCATTTGCCGATAAATGCGTCCCACTAGGTCGGCGTGCAAAGAGGTGTCGGCCAGATCCGCGGCGAAAATCTTGGCATCCGCTGAATATCGGGTTTTCAAGTCCGCTTGAATGACTTTAAGCTTTTCAAGATCGTGACCGACCAGAGTCAAATGGTCCCCCCGGGCGGCCCAGACTCGGATTGCTGCTTCGGCGATGGCGGAGGTGGCGCCGAACACCGCTATGGTTCTTCTTGCGTTCATGGTGTCCCCCGCACTCGCCGCCAAAAGCTCGATGAGAAGCGCGGGTCAATATAGCGGGTGAACTCATTGAGCTTGGGAAAAGATTTACTAAAGGCTTGCGGACTCATGCGGGCATCTTTCGCGGGGTAAAGCGCGCCTCCGACTGAAAATACTAAATCATCACATCGCTGAAGCAGAGCCAAGATTTTTTCGTTCATTGGGAAATCCAAAGCTAAGGTGAGCCCCGGCCGGGGAAAAGACAGCAGCCCTTCGCTCGGTCGATCTCCGAAAACCTTAAGAACCGCCAGAAAGGTTCCCGCGCCGGCTTTTGAGGTCAGCTCCAGGATTTCACGAATAACTGACCGGCCGTCTGGCGAATTGGGTACCACCAGCTGATATTGTAAAAACCCCGCAGGTCCATAAATCCGGTTCCAGTTCTCAATGGAATCGAGCGGAAAAAAGAAATTCCGATAGGGTTCTGAATGGCGAACCGCCGTCTTTGGTATCTTGCGATAGTAAGCAAAGTTGAATGCTCGCATGGCGAAGGAGTTCAGGACACCAGGGGGAAGGACCACCGGGACGTTTATTTTACTCTTGGCGCTCACGGCTGGGGCGGGCTTATCGGAATGGTGTCCGGAGTAAAAATGACCGCGGCCAAGCTGCGGGCCTTTTTTCAGGCAATCAATCCATGCAACGGTGTAGGGCTCCCCGGTTTGTTCCGAAAGCGTGTAGAAGTCGTCCAACTTTTCAAAGCGGACCGATTGCTTTTCGATGAAAGGCGACTTAATGCGGATGAGTTGAATTTGCGCCCAGGTGATAAAACCCGTGAGTCCCAGCCCGCCGATCGTGGCGCGAAACCAATCGGCGTTTTCGCTGCGCGAACAGTTTCGCCGGCTTCCATCTGAGCGGACCAATTCAAAGGCTTGCACAAAGTTCCCAAATGAACCGGCCACGTGATGATTCTTCCCATGGATATCATTGGCGATGGCTCCACCCACAGTGATGAACTGTGTTCCGGGGACCACCGGTAAAAAAAATCCCAGTGGCACGAGGAGTTCCATCAGTTCATGAAAACTTACGCCGCACTCACAGCGCAAAATGCCCTGCTCCGGATCCAAGGCGAGGATGTGATTCATCCGGGAAGAAAGCAGGAGAAAATTGTCCGCATTTAAGCAACTGTCGCCGTAACTGCGCCCCAAACCCCTCGGCAAAAAATTCTGCCGGGGCTGAGACTGAGCGAGGCTAGTAAGAGAATCGCCGCCGCCGGGAAAGAAGGCGGTCTGCTGTTGAACCTTCGGATAACGTCCCCAACTTAAATAGCCCAGAGGAAAACCGCCATAAAAAGAACAAAGACGGTCCAACTTTGCGGGTCTTTCAGGGCAAAAACAATCGGATCGTCATTCATATTTCCGCGCGCGCACAGCAGCCAAAGTCGAGATATCCAATAGAATAACAGCGGCGTGGTGAGCCAGAGGACTTCCGGTTGTCGATAGAGGGCGGCGCTGGCAGGGCTATTGAGATAAAGCGCCAAAATAACCAGGGAAAGCATTTGCCCCGAGGTTCCAAGCGCCAAAATCACATTTTGGTCTTTGGCCAAATAGCCGCGCGCCGCTGAGGTACCTTCGATGCGCAAAATCTCGGTCAGCCGTTTGACCATCGCCAATCCAAAAAAGAAAAAGACGGAAAAAGAAAGCAACCATTGCGAAACCGGAACATTGGCAGCCACGCTGCCCGCGTAAATTCTTAAGGTGTAGAGACCTGCTAAAATCACCACGTCCAAAATAGGTTCGCGCTTCAAGCGAAGTGAATAGAGAACAGTCACTATGAAATAAAACAACAGCATCATCATGAAGGGCGGCCCGACATAGAGGGCAATAAGGCCGCCGATCAGCCCCAGTGTAACCATAATGCTTAAGGCGCTATTGGTGGTCAGTTGGCCGGAGGCCAGCGGCCGATTTCTCTTCTGGGGATGGGCCCGGTCGGCCTCAAGATCGATAATATCGTTCAGAATATAGATAAATGACGCTATGAAACTAAAGCTGAAGAATGCAACTATACAGTGCAACCATTGTTGGACACTAAAAAACTGATGCGCGGTGAGCAGTGGGACAAAAATAAGGATATTCTTCACCCACTGATAAACGCGCATCTGCCGTAAAATAACCCTGAACATACCCCCAAAGTTTGTCAGGGGTCGACTCGCAGACTCAAGGTTTAGTTTTGCAAACCAAGTTTTTTCTCCGGAAATTGGCGGGAGGGGCTAGGCGTTTGCAATTGTTGGGTGGTGGATTGGAGCCACGGTAAGTAAGACATGATTGCTGTGTGGATTGAGGCGTTGTCGCAATCTTCTGTGTTTACTCCGCTGGTTACTCCCCATTGGATAAGCTGATCTTGTTGTTGCAGGAAGACGGGGCCCCCGGAGTCTCCGAAGCAGGCGCTCGATGTCTTTCCGTCAAGGACGTAGCGGCCTCCGGCTCTTTGACCGACCACCGTTGTTGTGGTTTGGCGTAATCGGCCGGTTCCTGTCGCTTTTCCTCCTTTGCTCGCGCCATATCCGGCTTCAGTGACGCTGTCGCCGATATTGAGTTGGGTTTGCGAGTCAGCCAGTTGAACGGGTTTGTACCCTTTAGGTAACCCGCCGGTGAAATGGATCAGTGCCAGGTCGCCGTAGCCGGTTTCTCGGCTCCAGATTGGATGGATTGAAATGTGATCGGCGGCGCGAATTTTGTTTTGGGCAACTCTTTTTGCCTGAGTCGTGAAGAGTACTTCCACTTTTTTGGGTTCCTCATCGACACAATGGGCGGCGGTGAGAACGAGATTCTCGCTCAGTAAGCTACCAGTGCATAGCCCTTCACCTTCTTCCTTTTCAATTTTCAAGGCGACAATGGACTTGGCGAGCGTGGATTTGGCTTTGACGGTATCGCCGCCAACGATGTTGGCGCCACTCGTGGAAAGATCGTCAGTAGTGGCGTGGCCGCAACCGACTGCCAGTAACAGGATCGCTATATAGGATGAATGTTTCTGCATTTGGGTCCCCTTTGTTATTGCGGGTTCGCGCCGGCGAACCCTGTTTGTGTTGCGCTTAACTGCAAGTGGTGATGCCAGCCTAAAATCAAATGGCGAGCCAGCGGCGTCCGAAGCGGTCCGCTGGCCGGTCCGGCCGGACGGACACGAGGGTTGACGCTGCTCGACTGGGGTGGGAAAAGGTGCCCTATAAAAGAACCCTTGATAAAAAATGTTTCCGATACTGCTCTGTGGGTTGCCTCTTACCGTGCGCAGGAAAGCCAAAGAAGTGATGCATTATTTCGCGATCCCCTCGCGGGCCGGCTTGCCGGTCAAATTGGCGAACGTATCGCCAAGGATGCGGTTGGCGGCCGTTTTGTCGAGTGGTCCGTTGTTATCCGCACTTGTATCATTGATGACTTTATCAATACGGCGATTCGAGATGGCGTCGATACCATTGTTAACCTGGGGGCCGGATTGGACACTCGGCCCTATCGAATGGATCTGCCGGCAGATTTGCGCTGGATCGAGGTCGACCAGAAATCCATTATCGACCACAAGAATGAAGTTCTCGCCAGTGAGGTTTCGCGTTGCCGCCTGCAAAGAATTTCGCTGGATCTCAGTTTGACTTCCGAGCGGCAACAATTGTTTCAGAAGATCGCCAATGAGGCGAAAAAGGTGTTTGTTTTAACTGAAGGCGTGGTCATGTATTTGACTGAAGAGAGCGTGGCGGCGCTGGCGCGCGACCTTTGTGCACAACCGAAATTCCGCTACTGGGTCGCTGAGTATTTTACTCCGGAACTGGTCAAGTACATGTGGGCCAGTTCGCGGCGCCGCCGGCAGATGCGCCATTCGCCGATGTTATTTCGTCCTCACGACTGGATCGGATTTTTCAATCAGAATGGTTGGGCGGTAAAAAAAACCTGTTATATGGGCGAGGAATCAGTGCGCCGGGGGAGAAAAGTCCCGCTCCCGCGTTTGTTTGAAATTTTGCGACCCGTGCTGCCGGGAAAATTTTACGAAAAGTCGAAACGCTACTCAGGTTACATCGTGATGGAGCCCTGTTAAAAAACTGACACACAGGTGTTAGGGATCTAACATCTCAAACAATTGGGTGAGTGCAGAGTAGTTGGCTTCCCCAGGTTGTTGGCCGACTCCGGGAGCCAGCCACTCGGACAAGAAACCGTAGGCGGCCATAGCCATCTCGCCAATCGCAGCAAGACGTTCAGCAGAAATCTCAGGAGAATCGCCAAGTGTCTCGTTAAGGCTCTTGTGATCGTTTACAATGCGCTTCAACAGGTCCAACTCGCGGGTGCGTAGAACGTCGCGAATGATCGCAAATATTTTCGGATTGGCCGCATACGTCTTGATTTTGCGATCGGGTTCACTGGTTTGAATAATCAGGCCGTAACCGACCAGTTCATTGATGGCCAAGCTGATCAAGGCCTTGGAGACTCCCAGGCGCGCGACGATTTCAGTAGCGTGGATGGGTTCCTTGGAAAGATAAATCAATGTCCAAACTTGGCCATGTATTCGTCGAAAGCCCCAATACTGAATGAAATCACCGATCCCATGCGCGAGGGTAATGATTTGAGCTTCGGGCGCCAAATTCGGTTTGTTCATATTAATATGAACATAAATCGAAAACGAAAAAATGGCAAGGTATTTTAAGATTTGGTGAAGAGAAATATCTCTAAGTGAGCAAGTTAAAACATGCATGAACTAACATGTGCGAAAACTGATTCGAAGCGGGGCGATTCCGAACGTGAATGTTTCGAGTGAAGATTGCGCAAAGATCGCAAAGGATTTTTTCCGAGCAGTACCAAACTGAAACGAAATTCCGTCTTAAAATCGGATTTTTCGTAAATTTTTTTTTCACTTCCACGCTTCAGCCAGACCTTTAGCATGCCGATATATATAGAGTGAGAAGAGAGAGTAGATCCTTACTCAGATGGTTCACGTTTCTGTTGCCAATGATGGCGGCGACCGCTTTTGCGGGTAATGGTACGCTCACATATCAAGCTAAAGTTTTAAGGCCCGATGGCTCCGTCGCTCAAGGGGCGAATGCCTCGTTCATTTTTTCCGTTCTAGCGCCCAACGGTTGCGTCTTATGGCAAGAGACGCAAAACAATATCAATCTTTCGGCGAACAACGGCGGAGTCAGTGCTCAGATTGGAGCCAGTGGCAACGGCCTCGGCGGATCGGCGCCGAGCAGTTTCATCGACGTCTTTGACAACTCGAGAATTTTTTCAGGCTTGAGTGGCACAGGTTGTTTGGGAAGTTACAGTCCCAACCCGGGGGACACGCGATACTTGTCGGTTTCCTTCAATCTCAACGATGGCAGTGGCAGTAATACTTTGCCAAGCATGCCGATTAGTTCTGTACCTTTTGCTCTTTATGCCAATCGGGCTTTGGGTTTGGGAACTGTTGCTTTGAATCTTTCGACTCCGCCGAGTAATGGACAGGTTCTGCAATTCAATGGCGGCACCTGGGCTCCCGCCAATGTTGCCGGTGGCGGCAGCGGTGTTGTCGGGATGACCGGGAACGGTATTTTTAATATTACCGGCAGTCCGGTCAACGGTTCAGGAACGATCAACTTAGATTTTAACAATCAGACGCAAAACTATGTGTTCGCTGCGCCGAGCGGTTCCAGCGGTGTTCCGGTTTTCCGTCAGTTGGCGGTCGGGGATATTCCAGGACTTCCGGCATCGCAAATTACCCAAGGAACTTTGGGAACAGCATTTGGCGGTACTGGGCTTAATGGATCTTTGGCGACCGCTGGACAACTGCTGATCGGGAATACCGGCGGCGGGTTTTCGTTAAACACTCTGACTCAAGGTTCAGGTATATCCATTACGAATAACTCAGGTGCCGTCACAATCGCGGCTACTGGCGGCGGGGGCTCAGTCACTGACGTGGGCTTGAGCATGCCTGGGATTTTTACTGTGAACCCCACGAGCATCACCACCAATGGTACTTTTGGAGTGACTCTCAATAATGCAAATCAAAATGCCGTGTTTGCCGGACCTTCAAGCGGTGGTGCAGGAACTCCGTCGTTCCGAACTTTAGCAGCAAGCGATATTCCAGGTCTTAATGCGAACCAACTGACTGCGGGAACTTTGAATTCAGCTCAACTTGGTGTTGTGCCCACAATCAATGGTGGAAGCGGCTTAGCCCTGGGCACTGTTGGCAATGGGCAAATCCTCATCGGAAACGGGACTACATTTAGCTTAAACACCCTGACTCCCGGCGCTGGCGTTACTATTACCAATAACTCGGGCGCAGTTACGATTGCCGCCACGGGTTCAGGGGGCTCAGTCACGAATGTCACTGCAGGTCTGGGATTAACAGGTGGATCAATTACGGGTGCTGGGACACTCTCGATTGCCAATACATCAGTTTCAAGCGGATCGTACGGTGGAGTCGGTAACTACATACCATCGTTCACAGTGAATCAACAAGGTCAGCTGACTGCTGCCGGCAGTACTGCAGTTGGGGGCTTGGACGGCAGTACCATCACGACGGGAACTTTGGCAACAGCTCGTGTTGGGACAATCCCGGCGAGCAGTGTGAGTGGCTTATCATTTAACAACCTAACGGGAACCATTTCCACCGCTGAACTCGGCAATGTGCCGGCAGCCAATGTCGTTGGTGGTACGTTGTCGACGGCCGTGATTGGCAACTTGCCAGCGGCCAACATTGTGGGTGGAACTTTTGCGACTTCTTTATTAGGAAATATTCCGGCTTCAATTGTTACCGGTACATTCGGTTCTAACCTCCTCGGAACAACCGGTGTTGTAGCTGCAACTTACGGAACTACAAACGCCTTCCCGTATTTTGCCGTCAATGCTCAAGGCCAAATTACTACGGCTGGAAGCATTAATATAGTCGGTTCCGGTAACGTGTCCGTTAATACGACCGGCAACACTTTGACTATTAACGGTGCAGCCGGCGGTGGTGGAACAGTCACTGATGTGGGCATGACCGGCAATACCATGTTCGCGATTACAAATTCGCCAGTCACAAATTACGGAACCATTAACTTGGATTGGAGCACGCAAGCTTCCAACAAGGTCTTAGCCGCACCGAATGGCGCAACCGGAACGCCGTCATTCCGTACCCTGGATGCAGCAGACATCGGTACGGGCACCTTTGCGACAGCTCGCCTTGGCAACTTGCCTGCGGCTAATATTGTAGGCGGAACGTTTGCTACGTCTTTGTTAGGAAATATTCCAGCTTCGATTGTTGCTGGAACCTTCGGTTCTAACCTGCTGGGGACAACCGGTGTTACCGCCGCACCCTACGGCCAAGTTGGCAATTACATTCCTTGGTTTGCCGTTAATACTGAAGGGCAATTGACGTTAGCAGGAAGTACAGCAATCAGTGGCCTCAATGCAAATGTGCTCAATGCAGGAACACTCAATACCGCTCAACTTGGAACCGTGCCGGTGAATAACATCGCTACAACGGGTGGGACTCTGGCCACCGCGGTGGTCGGTAATTTGCCAGCGGCTAACATCGTCGGCGGCACCTTTGCCACGTCCTTGTTAGGAAATATCCCGGCTTCGATTGTTTCTGGAACTTTTGGTTCTAATCTCCTGGGAACGACTGGTGTTACCGCGGCAACTTATGGTCAAGTCGGTAACTATATTCCTTGGTTTGCAGTCAATACTGAAGGTCAGTTGACCTTGGCCGGAAGCACGGCGATCAGCGGTCTGAATGCGAACGTGCTCAACGCAGGTACTCTCAATACGGCTCAACTTGGGACCGTACCGGTTAACAATATCGCCACCTCGGGCGGCACTTTGGCTACTGCTTTGCTAGGCAATATTCCAGCTTCGATTGTTTCCGGTACCTTCGGTTCTAACCTTCTCGGTACGACGGGTGTGGTAGCTGCAACTTACGGAACAACCAACGCATTCCCGTATTTTGCGGTGAATAGCGAAGGTCAAATTACTTCAGCTGGAAGTATTAATATAGTCGGGACTGGCAATGTGACTGTCAACTCAACTGGTAACACTTTGACTATTAACGGTGCAGCCGGTGGTGGCGGGACAGTCACTGATGTCGGCATGACTGGCAATGCCATGTTCGCGATTACAAATTCTCCGGTTACAAACTATGGAACTATTAACTTGGATTGGAGCACGCAAGCTTCCAACAAGGTCTTAGCCGCACCGAATGGCGCATCCGGAACTCCGTCGTTCCGCACCCTGGATGCAGCAGACATCGGCACGGGCACCTTTGCGACAGCTCGCCTTGGCAATTTGCCAGCGGCCAACATTGTTGGCGGAACTTTCGCCACATCTTTGTTAGGAAACATCCCGGCTTCGAGCGTAAACGGTACCTTTGGATCTAATCTCCTAGGAACAACGGGTGTTACTGCGGCCACCTACGGTCAAGTAGGCAATTACATTCCTTGGTTCGCCGTGAATACTGAAGGTCAATTGACCTCAGCGGGAAGTACAGCAATTGGCGGCTTGAATGCGAATGTGCTCAACGCAGGTACTCTCAATACCGCGCAACTCGGAACTGTGCCGGTGAACAACATCGCCACCTCCGGTGGGACTCTAGCTACATCTGTGGTCGGCAACTTGCCTGCAGCCAATGTCGTGGGCGGAACTTTTGCTACATCGTTGTTAGGGAATATCCCAGCTTCGATCGTTACTGGTACTTTTGGATCTAATCTCCTCGGTACGACCGGCGTTGTGGCTGCGACTTATGGAACTACAAATGCCTTCCCTTATTTTGCCGTCAATGCTCAAGGTCAAATTACTACGGCAGGAAGCATAAATATAGTTGGAGCAGGAAATGTCAGTGTTAATACGACTGGTAACACTTTGACTATTAATGGTGCCGCCGGTGGTGGTGGAACAGTCACTGATGTGGGCATGACTGGCAATGCCATGTTCGCGATCACCAATTCGCCGGTCACAAACTATGGAACCATTAACCTCGATTGGAGCACGCAAGCCTCCAACAAGGTCCTCGCTGCACCGAATGGCGTAACCGGAACTCCGTCGTTCCGTATCCTGGATGCAGCCGACATCGGCACCGGAACCTTTGCAACGGCCCGCATTGGTAACTTGCCTGCGGCAAGCATCGTGAACGGGACCTTTGCTACTTCTTTGTTAGGAAATATCCCAGCTTCAATTGTTAACGGTACCTTTGGATCTAACCTTCTGGGAACAACCGGAGTTACTGCCACAACCTACGGCTCAGTTGGCAACTACATTCCTTGGTTTGCAGTCAATGCTCAAGGTCAGTTGACTAATGCTGGAAGTATGTCGATCTCAATCAGCTCCGCTAATTTAACTGGAACGATTTCTACGGCTGAACTTGGAACTGTCCCGGTTGGTAACATTGCTATCTCTGGCGGAACCTTGGCAACTTCTGTCTTGGGTGCAATCCCCGCTTCCATTGTTACCGGTACCTTCGGGTCTAATATTATTGGAACGACCGGTGTTGCGGCCGGCACTTATGGTTCAATCGGAAACTACCATCCTTACTTCACCGTGAATGCTGAAGGACAATTGACCGTCGCGGGCACGATCGCTGACGGTAATTTAGCCGCCAGTGCGATTACCAGCGGTACCTTTGGTTCCAATATGCTTGGCACGACGGGGGTTGTGGCTAGCACTTATGGTTCAGTTGGCAATTACATTCCTTGGTTTGCAGTCAATGCCGAAGGTCAGCTGACCAATGCTGGTAGCATGTTAATTTCAATCAACTCCGCCAACTTAACTGGAACGATTTCTACGGCTGAACTTGGCAATGTGCCTGCGGCCAATGTGGTCGGTGGCACGTTGGCGACCTCTGTCCTGGGCACTATTCCTTTCTCAAGCCTCACCGGTGGAACGATTTCCGCGGCGGAACTGGGTGCCGTCCCTGTTAACAGCATCGCGACTTCTGGGGGAACGCTGGCCACGGCGGTGATCGGCAACTTGCCGATTTCGGCCATCGCTGGAGCTTTGACGTCTGGCGGAACATTTGCCGCTGCCAATGGAACCGCGGCTTTGCCGACGCATACTTTTGCTAGCAACCTTTCAGCCGGCATGTGGCTGCCAGGAACTGGAACCTTGGCGTTCTCAACCATGGGGACTGAGGCTCTGCGTATAAACAATACTGGCAATGTTGGCATAGGGACTACAACGCCAGCTCGCAATTTTCATGTTTACGCTGCACCCAACGGCAACAACCCAGTGGCAAGATTTGAATATGCCCCGGGCTCTGGCGGAATTGAAATTTTGGGTAACTCAGGTTCAGCGTCTTACCTGAACTTCGGGGATAGTGGCGGCACACCCAATCGCGGGCAAATTCATTACGACAATAGCACGAGCGGAACTCCCGACAACATGGAGTTTTATACTAACAGTTCTGAGAGAATGCGTATCAACTCGGGCGGCAGTGTTGGCATAGGGACTACAACGCCTAACTATCTGCTCGACGTTGCGGGCAAGATTAACGGTACGCAAATTTGTATCAATGGGACTTGTAATGCCTCTTGGCCCGCCGGTGGCTCGGTCACCAACATTGTGGCTGGCGCAGGATTGACTGGCGGCCCGATCTCAACGGTTGGAACGCTTTCAATCGCCAACACTGGGGTTGCGGCTGCAACCTATGGCTCGGTCGGCAACTTCATCCCCTGGTTCGCAGTTAACCAGCAGGGACAACTCACCAACGCCGGCAGCACGGCGATCTCAATTCCGTTCAGCAGTGTCACCGGCACGATTTCTACAGCTCAGTTGGGCCCAGTACCGGTTAACGACATCGCCACTTCCGGCGGAACTTTAGCTACGGGAGTTATCGGTAATTTGCCAGCAGCAAACGTCGTCGGCGGTACACTTTCTACTGCAGTGATCGGTACTTTACCGATTTCGGCCATCGCTGGAGCTTTGACGACCGGAGGAACTTTTGCTGCTTATAAAGGATCAGCGGCTTTGCCGACTCATACTTTCGCTAGCAATCCTTCGACTGGCATGTTCCTCCCGGGCAGCGGGACCCTGGCGTTTTCGACCAATGGCACTGAGGCCTTGATGATCGATGGCGCGGGAAATATTGGCATTGGAACTACTTCGCCGAGTGGAAATGCCTTGGTACAGGTTAGTGGAAGCAATCCTGATCTTTTGGAGATTGATGGAAGCAGTCAGGCGACAAGCTCTCGTGCATCGATAGATTTCTGGCCGAATGGAAACCATTGGGAACTGGGGGCAAGGGGCAGTGCCAACGCTCAAACACCGAATGGATTTTACATATATGACGACGCAAACTCCGCATTCAGGATGGTGATTAGTTCCGCCGGCAGTGTAGGTATTGGGACTACAACGCCGGGATATATGCTCGACGTCGCCGGCAAGGTCAACGGTACACAACTTTGTATCAACGGAACTTGCCAATCATCTTGGCCGGCTGGAACCGGCACGGTCACTAACGTCACTGCTGGTACGGGCTTGACTGGTGGATCGATAACCACGGCAGGTACTCTTGCTATCGCTAACACCACTGTGAATCCGACAACCTATGGTTCAGTTGGTAACTATCATCCGTGGTTTACTGTCAATGCCCAAGGCCAGCTGACTAATGCGGGCAGTACAGCGATCTCAATCCCCTTCTCAAGTCTCACGGGGACAATTTCGACCGCACAATTGGGGCCCGTTCCGGTCACTGACATCGCGACCTCAGGCGGAACTTTAGCAACTTCCGTGGTTGGCAATGTGCCTGCTGCCAACGTCGTCGGCGGAACTCTTTCAACAGCGGTTATTGGCAATATACCGATTTCGGCCATCAATGGCGCTCTGACGGCCGGTGGAACTTTTGCGGCTGCCAGCGGAGCAGTTGGTACGCCGACCTTCACTTTCAATGGCGATACCGATACAGGCCTATGGCACCCTGGTGCCGGAACCTTAGCAATTTCAACGAACGGTGTGGAGGCAATGCGGATCACTTCAGTTGGCAATGTTGGTATCGGAACGACGGCGCCAAATGGTCAACTGGATGTTAGAGTCGCAAGCAATGAACATTTCCTTGTGACAAATAACACGGGTACATTGTATGTCGGTTCTGTCAATGACACCAACAGCGTCCTAGAACCCATTCAATTCGCGGCTACCCAATTTTCTTTGAATGGCGGCAACGTCGGCATAGGGACTTATAGTCCAAATGACCAATTGGAAGTTAAAGGCAGTATAAGAATGAACGACAACGGCTCGCCTGGCGCATTCCGGTTGTACAACGGTGCAACGGAAAGGGGCGATCTAGCTGCAGCAGAAGGAGCCGGCCAGTATGCTGGTGCGGCAGCGGCAGGTGATGTGGTCCTACGAACCAGCGGCGGAAAACTGATCTTTGACACGAATAACGGTGTAGGAACTTCATCGATGACCATCCTCGCTGCCAACGGCAATGTTGGCATAGGGACTACTGCTCCCGCTGGAATTTTGGATGTGAGCTCCACAACGAGCGGATTCTTGCCACCGAGAATGACGACAACGCAGAGAAACGCCATTGCTTCGCCGGCTGCGGGAACAGTGGTATTTGATACAACGGTGGGTGGCCTGTACGTTTACAATGGTGGTTGGAATCAGGTCAGCGGGACGTCCAGCACCGCAGCTTACTCAAGCACCTCGGCACTCGTGGGCAATGTTCCGCAGAACGGCAATGCTGCTGTTTACCAAGTTAGTGTCCCTGTCAATGCGGGAGAGGTTGTTCTCATTTCTGGATTTGTGAGCCTGCAAGCTGGCGGAGTCAATAGTCCGAGTGGAACTGACACCCAAGCCTGGCTTGCGAGAAATGGCACAGCTTTGACCGGTTCAAATGACGTCCTAATCTCCCACATGTGGGAAGGGAACCACACTCTTTTCTATATCGATACCCCGGCGGCGGGGACCTATAACTATCAGGTTTATGGGGCCGAAACTCAGAATCGGGTCGCACCAGGAGTCAGTGGCGGCGCCATCCGCGTGCAGAAATTTGCAGGCGGTGGATTGGCCGGCGGTTCACCGTGGTCCGTACTCAATTCAAATGCTTACTACAATAGCGGCAGTGTTGGCATAGGAACTACGGCCCCAGCAACTTATTTCGATGTCTACAGTACTTCAAGTAGTGCTTCGTACGGCGGAACAAAAATGGCCATTCGCACGCCTGGCACGGCTGCGAACCAGGATGTTTCGATCGAACTCGTCACCAAAGACGATGGTGCTCTTATGAGCTCAACCTCCACAAACAAAGGCTGGCAAATTGGTGCGCGCGGGGACGCATATACGGGCGCGCAAGACCAATTCTTTACAGCTTACTGGAACGGGACCACTTGGTTAAATCCATTGACCATCCTACCCACTGGTGCTGTCGGTATTAACATGACGGCGCCAATCTACGCAGTGGACGTCACTGGAGATATCCGAAGTTCAACTGGTATTTATCGTTCGTCCCAGCGGACTAACTATTATTTGGCTCTGCAGTCCGACAGAAACATGGTTCTCTACGATAACGGCGCATCGATTTGGGCAACCGGAACTGGCGTGTCTGATATTCGCTTGAAGCACGATGTGCGGCCTTTGGAGGAAGCTTTACCGATTATCATGAAACTCGACGTGATCCGTTTTCGCTATTTGGCTTCGATTGACGAATTTCAAAAACCTCAAATCGGTGTGATCGCACAAGAAATCAATAAATATTATCCTGAACTGGTTTATCATGACGAGAAAAGCGATCGCTATATGGTTTACTATGACAAGTTAACGGCTATATTGATCAAAGCCGTGCAAGATTTGAAAAATGAAAAGGATCAGCAATTTTATGAACTCAAGCAGCAGAACGATGTGATGAAGGCCTATTTATGTCAAAAAGATCCCGCTGCGCCCTTCTGTCACTAATATTGATCGAGTTTCTAGCACTCACGAAATACTCGGCGACTCGCTAATCACAAATTGCTGCTCAAGCGCTATCTCAACCCTACTCCAGAAGCTTTCTATGTGCCAATGCAACTTGAATCAATTTTTTTGTATCAGAATAGGACAATTTTTTCTTCATAAGAAGGAAAGTTCTGCCGAAAAGACTCTATGGTCAATCGCAATCTGACTCGCTGGAAAGAGGTCAAGACAAACGCCCGCGATGGTTCAGTGATCTTGCTCGATCGTGCGCGAATTCTAGATAAGATTTATCAGGGAAATTTACTTCTGAACATTGTCCGAATGCCGGACAAAAAACCTCTGTCATTTGAGTCCGCACTTGAAATTTTAGAGTGCAAACTAGCCGAGTGCTTTTCTGCTGGCAACATCGGTCACAAGCCAGGACAATATAATTGGTATCTGGAACATTTTATCGAATACATTTCAGATCTTGGCTATCACATCGAACTTACTGGCGATGAAATCGAGTCCGTCGTTGCACACGAGGTCAGAGCATAATATCAAGGGGATTGAGATCATTGCCCTTCAGGCAGTTCCACGATGAACTTCGCGCCCTTGCCTGATTCGCTCTCCAGGCGAACCTTGCCGCCATGGGCGTCCGTCATTTTCTTAACGATAAAGAGACCAAGCCCCATCCCTTCCGTCCGGTTGTGATGGTTGAGCCTGGTAAAGCGGTCAAAAACCTTGTGTTGTTCCTCAGGCCGAATCCCGGGACCGGAATCGGCGACGGATAGAATCACCGAATGGTTTCTTCTTTTTGTTTCAATCTTCACATCGGAACCGGGGGCGTATTTGATCACATTGGAAAATAGATTCACCAGCACCTGTTCAAGGCGATGGCGGTCCCAAAATCCGACTAGATTTTCCTCTAAGTGTACAGTCACCCTACAGTTAACCTGCGCGAATTGTGGCGCGAAACGATCGGTGATTTCTTTAACCAAGGTTGAGAAATCAAATTCTTGTTTCGCCAAAGTGAAATTCCCGGTTTGGATCTTTGCGATATCCAGCAGATCATTCACCAAATCGGTGAGGGAATCGATTTGCTTCACCGAGATATCCATTGCCTCCGAAAGTTCTTTCACCGTCGGAGTTCGTCCTTCTTCAATTTCAAATTTTATCATTTGAAGTTGTAGTTTGAGGGGAGTCAGCGGAGTTTTCAGTTCATGGGATATCATCGAAAAAAACAAATTTTTTGAAGTCAGCGCCTCCGCCAGAGCTTCCTTGCCCTTTCTCAAATCGGAGACTAACGCCGCCACCACCATCATGATGAGAACCGTGACAACCACGAATATGTCGAGCTGGATCAGCTGGTTGCCGATCGACCCCGTAGCAAAGGGTCCTAGTCCGTGCGCGGTTGCCCAGATAGCCATTGCCGATGTTAAGAAGGTCGATATCACCGCCCCCAGCACTCCAAAGCGGACGGCGGCCCAGAACAACACTGGAAATATGAGAGGAATGTTGAGATTGATCGTTAATGATGAATCAAACAGACCGGTAAAGGTCAGTAGATTCACGACGACGAGGGAAACACTCAGGGCGACGACTTCGCCCAGACGTTCCCAGTCCAAACGCAAGTCTCTCCACTTCACGGAAAAGAGCGTTAGTAACAACGGCGTAAAGGTCAAAATTCCCACACCATCGCCAACCCACCACTGCAGCCAAGTCACTTGCACCTGATCCGTCTCCACTAAGCCGCCGAGCCACAGGCTGGCGACACCGATGGTCGCGCTCACCGTGGTACTCAGCAGGGCGCAGCGGTAGATCAAGCGGAGGACATCCTGCAGCCGATCAAGGGAAATATGCAGTCCCGGAGGATAACGGCAGATAAAAGCCGCCACGACCGCCTCGAGGGTGTTTCCAACGGCAATCCCGCAAGCCACCGGCCACGGAGCCCCGGTTAAAAAATTGACCGCGAGCGCGCCTAAAAAAACTCCCGGCCAAAGCCGTGGTCCGAACACCAGAAGAGCCGCCACGGCAATTCCAGAAGGGGGCCAAACCAAAGTTGCAAAGTGATGAAGAGCATTGATGGCCAGGCCAAATTTCGCGGTCGCAAAATAGACTAGAAACAGTACTAAAATTCGTCCGACCAAGGTTCGCATGTTTTGCCTGACCATACCAAACTCACCGAAGGAATTGCTCGATAGTTCGTAAAATGAACTCAACCTCCGTGAAAGGCTTCCTTAAGAAAGCCTTTACCCCGGCATGGAGGGCCCTGGTCTCCGCCGTTTTATCGGCGGTCATGGCGACAACCGGGATACCCGCAATTTTGCTGTCTTTTTCTTGCTCGGCGAGGAATTGAAAGCCATCCATTTCCGGCATCATAATGTCGAGAATGATGAGCTTAGGTAGCCCCGGACCGCTACGTAAAATTTCCAAAGCTTCAATACCGTTGGCGGCACAAACCACCGAATAACCCGACTTTTCCAGAAAGTGAGACAGCAATTGTTGGATATCCAGGGAGTCCTCGACGATGAGGATTTGCCTGTTTGTGGGCCGCGGTTTATCCACGACAGTGGGCCTTGACGATCCCGAACAAGGTTGAAAGATCCAGGGGTTTTTTTACGCCGAGGGAGGCCCCCATTTTGATAGCCTTTTCTTTGGCGCTGCCATCCGCAGTCAAGACCACGACCGGGACGTCCGCGATGCGAGCATCTTTTTGCTGATGTTCGCGAAACTCCCAGCCATCCATAACGGGCATCATGATATCCAGAAGGATCAAAGCAGGTGGATCCATTTTGCTCAATAGATCAAGCGCCTCTTGACCATGGGACGCGTGGACCGACTTGATTCCAATCATAGAAAGCGAAGCAGAGATGCTGTCGCGAATATCCTTGGCGTCTTCCACGATCAAGACGGGCTTATCCATGCGCGCGGATCATAACAAACTCCACGCTTAAAACTGAAGAAAATTGAAGGTGAAATTAACTTGACCTTCATATTCGCCGCAGAGCAGAAAGTTGCCATGTTAGCGAGAACGGAATGGTCGGAACTCACTCGAAAACTCGATTGGGAATTCACCTACGTCAAGGAGTCGGATGTTTATCCGGCCGCGGTCAGCGGCCGACCCTGGCTCGAACACAGGTGTTGGGAAGAGTGGGAAGAACCCTTCCGCACGAACTATCAGGAATACGTTCGAACCCAGTCTAAAAAAGATTCGTCGCTATTTGCCGTGCGCGACGCCATCGGTAAAAAGGAAGACTATCAGAGTTTAGATAAGGCGTGGCTGAACGGGTTGAAGATGCATGCGGCGGTTCTTCCGCTCGCCGAGTTCGCCGCCGTGATCGGCAATCTGAGAGCCGCCCGCTTCGGGCGCGACAGCGCCTGGCGGACGATGGCCCTGCTGGGAGCGCTCGATGAGATGAGGCACACGCAGATTCCCCTGCTTTTGATGCACGAACTCGTCAAATGGGACCGGCAATTCGACTGGACCCACAAATTTTACCACACCAATAATTGGGTCTCGATCGCCGCTCGTCATTTGACCGACGAAATGCTGCTGATGTCCAATCCCATTGAATTCGCCGTGGCCACCAACTTCGTTTTCGAAACGGGATTTACCAATCTGCAATTTATCGGGCTCTCGTCGCTCGCCCAAAAGGCCGGCGACAAAATGTTCGAGAAAATGGTCACCAGCATCCAAAGCGACGAAGCTCGGCACGCGCAGATTGGCCCCCCGGTGCTCGAAATCATCTGCAAGCAGGATCCGACCTACGCGCAGTACCTGTTGGATAAATGGTTTTGGCGCAGTTGGCATCTGTTCTCGATCCTGACCGGTTTCAGTATGGATTATTTCACTCCCTTGAAAGCTCGCGGCCCTTCCTTCAAGGAATTCATGCAGGAATGGGTCATCTCGCAATATTTGGAAAGCCTGGCGCAATACGGACTCAAAAAACCCTGGTATTGGGACGTTTTCCTGCAGAGTCTGGATCATTATCATCACATGGTGTATGCGTCGGCCTACACCTACCGTTCCACCGTCTGGTTCGATTTCGTGGTTCCGAGTCCGGCCGAACGCCGCTGGTTGCGCCACAAATATCCCGGCTCCTGGGAAGATTTCGACGCCATTTGGGAAAACATCAACAAGCGATGGGAAAAAACCGATCCCAAAAACGATTTTGGCGTACATGGCACCGCGATCGTTTCCTTCTGCGACCTCTGTCAGGTCGTGCTAAGCGAAGGAACACCCAAAAAGAATTCGGCGCGCACCTTGCATCACGACGGCAAAAAATACATCTTTTGCTGCGAACCCTGTGAGTGGATTTTTAAATCCGAGCCGGAGCGCTACGCCAACCACAAAGATATCGTGAAAAAAGTCCTCGCCGGCGAGGCGCCAGGCAACGTTATCGCGTTGATTCAAAAATATTTTGGTCTCGATATTAGCACCTGGGGGAAGGATTCCTACGGCGGGTGTTATCCATGGATCCAGCGTCAAGATAACGGAGGATCAACGTGATTCCTCTCTACGGATTTCTAGAAGGCGATACGATCGGGCTTTTGATTTTGGCCGATGAAAAGGAAACCCTCCAGTCGATCAGGGATCGGCTCAAGGCCTCGGCGGCGGTTCGGGTGGCGCCGCGAGCGGAAGGTTATGTCCTCGTGAAAGAGAAAAAAATACCGTTGACCGCCCGGGCGATTGAGGCGGGCCTGGAGCCCTTGGACCGTTTTGATGTTGTTTGGAGTTAATGTGGGTTATTCTCTGGTGGGAAAATTGTCGGAGTTCTGGATCGGGGAGACCCGAGGTGTGCGCGTGGAAAACACCAATGTACTGATGGTTCGGACCCGGGAGGGCCTGTTCGCTTATCAAGGCGAGTGCCCCCACAAAGGCGTTGCACTTTGCGAGGGCCGCTTGAACGGCGATCTGCTGACTTGTTCGGCCCACGGGTGGGAGTTCAACGTTGCCAACGGCCGGGGAGTGAATCCTAGGAATGCCGAGTTGAAGAAGTTCCCCCTAAAAATCGAAGGCGACGAGATTTGGATAGACGCGGACGAGAAAGGGAAAGCTTCCGTCGGACCGACCCTCATCGCGAATGCCGCCGGCCACGCGATCGCCTCGGCCATTGCAGAACAAAATTCCGATGTCGAAGTCCTGGATCGCGGATCTTACTTGCGTGTGGAGGCCCCCAGTCCCTGCCGACTTTCGCGCTATTTTCTGGAAAAACATATGAGCAAAGCCGTCGATCTGCGCGAGGAGCTTGAATTGACGATGTCGTCGTTCAAGGGGCGCATTGCTATCGAGCCGAGCCAAGTCGTATGGAGATCCGAAGGGGGCAAACTGTGAACTCGCTTAAGACCTACAGTCACCTCGATTCAGCAAGAAAAATACCCTCGGACTATGAGGTCGCCTCAACGGATCTGCTGTATTACCTTCGTCGCGGATTTGAAGTGGAAACTCCGGTGATGGATTGGTACAAAACCTATCAACAAAAATCGCCGCTAAAATGTTCCGATTGGGAACGATTTTCCGACCCGCGCGCGACGACCTACTCCAGCTATGTCACTCTCCAAAATCAAAAGGAGATTTTCACAAGTCAACTCTTCGATACCGTCGGTGCCGGGGGGAAAGAATCTCTTCCGCCGCATTGGAAGGGAGAGGTCTTACATACAGCGGGATGTCTGCGTTTTCTCTTTCATGGCCTGCAAATGGTGGCGGCTTACGTCGGACAAATGGCGCCCTCGTCAAAAATCACCATCGTTTGCGCTTTTCAGGCCGCCGACGAGCTGAGGCGGGTGAATCATTTTTCTTACAAACTCGCCATGGCCGGGGGCCTGCAAGCACAAGACGAGGTGAAAAGAATCTGGATGGCCGATCCGGCGTGGCAGCCGCTGAGAAGACTAGTTGAGGAGCTTTTGGTCGTCTACGACTGGGGAGAGGCGTTCGCCGCTTTGAATCTCGCGGTCAAGCCAAAGATTGACGTTCTTCTTGAAAAATTCAGAGCTTTCGCCAAAGCGAATGATCGCCACAGCTTCGCCGAAATCATCGGTTCACAGCTCGAGGATTCGAAATGGCATATGACTTGGTCACAAGCCTTAAAAGAGGTCTTGATTAAGGATAACCGCGAAAACGAAACAATTCTTGCGCGTTGGGTGCAAAATTGGGAAGAGAAAGCCGCCGGCGCGGTCAACGACGTCGTTAACGGGTGGACGCTGAAGGAGTCACATGAGCATAGCAGTATCGACGCCAATTGAAGAATCTCTGCTGGGACAAATTACGACAAATTTGTTGAAATTGAGCAAAGACGGATTTCTCGCGATCGATCGTAATTTCAAATATGTCTATTGGTCGGAAGGCATGCAGAGAATCAGCGGCATTTCCGCCAAAGAGGTCATCGGAAGAAATGCCTTCGACGTTTTTCCGTTTTTGCGCGAAACGGGTCAGGAGCAGATCTTTAAGTCCGCTTTAGCCGGCGAGCAAGTCTCCGTCGTTGGCAAGCCCTTCGTGATCCCGGAATCGGGAAAAAAAGGATATTTCAACGCTTCCTATTATCCGCATTACTCCGCAACGGGCAAAGTGTTGGGAGTGCTAATCATCGTTACGGATGTCACCGAACAAAAGATTCTCGCCGAGGCTCAGGGTGAAACCGAAGATCGCTTTCGCAATATGGCGGACTCATCTCCCGTCATGCTTTGGATGGCGGGTAAGGATGGGCTGTGCTCGTTCTTCAATCAGTCTTGGTTGCAATTCAGCGGTAAAACCTTGGCGCAAGAGCTTGGAGTTGGCTGGGCGGAAGGGGTCCATCCCTTCGACTTTCAGCGCTGCATGGACACTTACCTGGCCTGCTTCAACGAACGCCAGCCCTTCGAAATGGAATATCGATTGCTTCGGCACGACGGAGAGTACCGGTTGATCCTGGATCGCGGGGTCCCTCGGTATTCTCCCAACCGGGTGTTCGAAGGCTACATCGGTTCGTGCATTGACATCACTGAGCGAAAAACCTTGGAAGATGAGTTAAGAAAAGCGGTTCGCGTTCGCGAGGAATTCCTGTCGATCGCTTCCCACGAGCTGAAAACGCCCCTTACGTCGCTTAACTTACAGGTTCAGATGCTGCAGTATCTTTTCAACGAGACCAAAGATTTTGAAAAAATCGCTGAGCAAATCCCCCCGATGATGACAGTCGCCCGCCGACAAATTCGTCTGATGGCCGATTTGATTGAAAAATTGCTGGATATCTCCCGAATCGAGTCCGGAACCTTTTCCTTGGAATTCGCCAAAATGGACCTCTATGAAACGGTCAAAGATGTTGTTCAGCAGTTGACCGATTTGGCCGAACAGGCGCAATGCCCGATCACTGTGACCGGGAAAGCCTTGATCGGTAAATGGGACGGAGGCCGAATTGGGGAAGTCATATCAAACCTGATCATGAACGCGGTCAAATATGCCGCTGGGTCGCCGGTAGCCGTAAGAATCCAGGCAAAAGATAATACCGCCATTCTTGAAGTCGAAGACCAGGGGCCAGGAATCAATGAGGACGATCTGCAAAAGGTATTCGAAAAATTCCACCGCGGTTCACAAAGCAAAAATGCCGGAGGCTTGGGACTGGGGTTATTCATAGTCAAGCAGATCGTCGAAGGTCATGGCGGACGCATTTCGGCGCAGAAGGGTGCAAGCAAGGGAACGCTATTCCGAGTGGTACTTCCGCTCGAGCGGTAGGACTCTGTCAAAAATCAGGCTGCCGTGCGAACGTGCGGACGGTCTATGGAAAATGTTTCCGGCGAAGACGATCGATGGTCGAAGGCAAAACGTTCGGGAATATTTCCTTGGAGCAAGGCCCCCGGTGCAACAGTGGGGAACAATGCAGAATAGGTTTTTACCACGTCGCTGGAGATCCGTCGGTTAACCAGGCTGCGAGTCACCTGGGCCGTGCTGGACAGGCCGGTGGCCCCCAAGAGTTCGGCGAAGGCATGGACTGTGTTACGGTGATAGTTAAAAACCCGGACTTTTTTGTCGTTAGGGTCGAGACCGTAGATGAGTTCTTGATTGCTGGTGGCGACACCGGTGGGGCAATGGTTGGTGTTGCATCGCCGGGCTTGGATGCATCCCAGGGCCAACATCATTCCTCGCGCCGAATTGCAAAGGTCCGCCCCCAAAGCAAGACGAGAAAAAATACTGAAACCCGTCATGATTTTTCCCGAAGCGATGAGCCGGATGTGTTTCCGTAGATCAAAGCCGGTCAGCACGTCGTGGATGTAGGTGAGGCCTTCTTCAAGGGGAGCGCCAACGCTATTTGAGAACTCAAGGGGGGCAGCCCCAGTTCCGCCTTCGCCGCCGTCGACGGTAATGAAATCAAGAAGGATTTTAGTTTCAATCATAGCCTTGCAGATGGACATGAATTCGTGCGGCTGTCCCAAGCAGAGCTTAATGCCCACCGGTTTACCACCGGATAACTCGCGCAGCTGCTGGGCGAACTGGAGCAAGCCTGATGGCGTCGAAAAAGCCTTGTGGGTGGGCGGCGAAATGACATCTTTCCCGGGTTCGACTCTGCGGATTTGCACGATTTCAGGGGTGATCTTGGCGGCCGGAAGAATTCCTCCGTGGGAAGGCTTGGCACCCTGCGAGAGTTTGATCTCAATCATTTTGATATTCGTATGGCGTGCTTGTTGGCGGAATATTTCCGCGGCGAAGCTGCCGTCGTGATTTCGGCATCCGAAGTAGCCCGTCCCGATTTGCCAAACTAAGTCTCCGCCTTCGCTCAGGTGGTAGGGACTGACTCCTCCTTCACCCGTATTGTGATAAAAGCCGCCCATCTTGGCGCCGCCGTTGAGGGCGCGGACTGCATTTTTGCTGAGGGCTCCGTAACTCATCGCCGAAATATTAAAGATACTGGCCGAATAGGGATGGTCGCATTGCGGGCCGCCGATGCT
>Ga0207093_1034_pt1 | contig 27195 bp, 27 predicted proteins | sample Alteio_BWMinHeat_89_FD_153519 | JGI IMG/M metagenome (GOLD analysis project Ga0207093, IMG submission 153519) | Enriched cells from forest soil in Barre Woods Harvard Forest LTER site, Petersham, Massachusetts, United States -... | ecosystem: Environmental > Terrestrial > Soil > Temperate forest >... | reverse complement strand
AACATGTATGGCGAAGGACTCACTTTACGTAAAGCGCGATAAATGTCAAAAGGATCTACGGTATGTTTTAGCGTGAAGCGACGTGATAGTACAATTTGAAATGCATCGCCTGCTACAATATATTGTTTTGCGCGGTTGACTAGAGTGATGAATTTTTCATCGTTAATATCGACATTGATTTCTGAATCAGGTGTTTGTTTGGATGGAGTTAGTATGTCTTGGTGGGTATGTGTTATGATTTTGTTAATTAGCTGGTTTATTTTTTCTTGCGTTTGTTGATAGGTTTGTGTGGGATTTTTGCCTACTTCAGTAATTATGCTGATCAATAGTTTTTGTTGTAGATGATCAAACATCAGTGTGGTCTGATAAAAATTAAAAAACATATCAGGTAACGGATTATCTGCTGTGTGTTGATCGGGAATATTTTCGAAAAGTCGAATAGCGTCATAAGTCATAAAACCGATTGTGCCGCTGATGAAATCTAGGGGTAATTTTTTGTTTGCGCAAGATAGTTTTGATAATAACTGACGTATGACAGTAAAAGGGTGGGTTGTTTGGGTTGTTGTTTCTGTGCCTAAGCGTTGGGTAACAATATTATTTTGCGCAATGACTTGTGCCATTGTACCAAAAGCAATAAATGAGTAACGGCCGTTGCTTTCTGGTTGCATGCCAGATTCTAGGACAGCGCCGTCGTGCATTTCTATTGCTAGGCTTTTGACAATACCTACAGGTGTGAGACGGTCGGCAGAGATTTCTCTGTGAATAGCGACGCGGTTGGCCGATTTGGCTAGCGTTAAAAATTCGTCTAGTGTGAGTTGTTCTTGCATGATATTGGCCTATTTATTAAATGTATTCACGTAATGGTATACCATTACATCTACAGTGTCAATTATAATCTCGATTGTTTTTATTTTTTGTATTGTATTGAATATAAAGGATTTTTAATGTAGATTATGCACCCAGTGATGAGGATAGATTTTTTATTTAGGAGGTATTTTAATGTTTATTATTCAGCTTGACTACACAAAACCGCTAGAAGTGGTGGACCAATATTTGCAAGAACATAGAGATTATCTTGAAACGTGTTATCAAAAAAATCATTTAGTCGTTTCAGGGCCAAGAAATCCAAGAACAGGTGGGATTATTATTTCTCAACTCAAGGATAGGGAAAAAGTGGATGCGCTGATTAAAGCAGATCCTTTTTATATTAATGATATTGCTGAATTTAGTGTGATTGAATTTTCGCCGGTGAAGTATCATAAGAATTTTGTTGAGTTTGTTTGATTAATGCTTCACGAATATTCTTAAGCAGGAGATCCCTCGCTACGCTCGGGATGACACAAGTATGCACTGGATCTCCTGCTGCAGACAGTTCCTAACCAAATTTTTTAACGGGAGCTGTTGTAGTTGTGGTAGGTGCTGGGTGTTGTGCTAGCATTTCTGCAGCGATGCGATAGGGTGCTTTGTCTTCGCGTAAGTTAATATCAGCGCCATTGGTTTCTAAAATTTCATAAGCGCGATGGTGTCCTTGTGCAGCATAGTGAATTGCTGCCCAGCCATGAGTCTTTGATTTCTTATTTATTTCTAAAGTGGGTGGGCGTGATTTTGGGTTTGTCATATAATCAATTAAAAAAACGGTAGTATTATAATCCGCATCCTTGGTAGCCTTATTTAGGTATGCGCAAGCAGTCAGTAGTGCTTTGGAATATTCTCCGCGCTTAGGGTCAATTAACTCTAGAATAATTTTAAAAGTTTGTTTATTTTCGCCAATGATAAGTGCAATAGTTTTTTGAAAGATTTCGGGTGAAAATTTCTCGTCTTTATTGGCGGTAGTCGAAATAGTTGAAGCCTGGGTGCTCATGTCACTAGATTTTCGCATGCCAAATCTACTTATTAAAGAGGTGATTGTAGATGTTGTAGATTCATTGCTGCGTTTATAATCTTTATGTAAATTATTCGCATTACGTATAGTAATGACATAAAAAGTATTATCAATTTCGATAGGATAAGACAGTGACTTGAAAAATGTTAATAAGCGAGAAAATTCTCGTTTATTATTAGCATAACATACAACAGTAAGCGAACTAGAAGTGTTGGTATTGGCTACTGTTGTTCCTGTAGCTTGTTTATGATCATCTTTTATAGTAACAGCAGAACATGCTGGAAATTTATCTTCGATTAATTGGGCTAAAGGTAATGAAGACTCGACTAATTTATTTCCGATGAAAGTATTTGCGTTTAGTAGAATGGCTTGTCTGATGGTGGATAAGATATATTTTTTTGAGGACAAACCTACTTTGTATAGCCCCCATGCAGTTTTTGCGAAGATTAATTGGTGTTGTGAATCTTGGCCTGTTTGTTTACCGGTTGCTTGAAATTGCTGACGTAATGTCGAATAGGATTCATAAAGATTTTTATAAGGTGATTTTTCTTCAGGATGATGTTGTTGTGCAATAGCATCAAGAGTTTTTGCTTGTAGATACATAAGAGACGGTGCGTGAATAATTATTGGTTGTTTTTGATCAGGATTGCTCCATAGAAAATCAATTAGATAAGCGGGTAGCGTGATAGTGCTATTTTTAGTATTTCTAGAAACTAATCCAACATTGTCGTATACCGCATAATTTTTGTGGGTGTGTTGTATGATTGCTAGTGGTAGACCGTTTTCTGGTATTGGGGCGGTAAAAAAACCAAATAAATCGTGTATTAATTCTCGGTGATATTGACCTTCTCTCTCATCATCTAAGCTTGTTAATTCCATGTTGAAGTTATTTTTTATTTGATTTCGTATGTTTTTTTCGAGTGCGCTTAAGCTTGCGGGTGTTTGTTTTGTTCCGCCTTTTTGTGTGGTGAATCTATTAGTAGCTTTTTCTACTTTTTTAACTAAGCTTGTTAATAATTCGGGGCTTAGAGTGGAATGTATGGATGCAGAAAGTGTGTTAGCCAACTCAGCAGAAGTATTTGTGCGTAACTGAATAACGTTGGTATCCAGAAGCCATTGCCCTATTTGTTGATAAGTGTCACGATTTATTTTGTCTAAAAGAAATTGATGATGAACGTGCATTAAGCGTGTTTTAAAGCCTAAGTCCAATAAGTCATTAAATATTTTGATAATTTCTTTACCTAGAGCAACCTCGGTTTGCTCATTGAAGAGTGCGTCCATGAAGTCAGGGGAGTATTGGAGATTGTTTGCTTCTGTATGAGGAATTTTAAAATGGATTAGTATCGCGGCCATTTCAGTTATGCTTAATTCTAGGCGTTGATTTATTAACCGCATGACTTCTGTGTTTTTTTGTTGTTGAATTTCTATTGATGCTAAAGTAAAGGGTAGTAGTGGTTTGCTTGCATTTAATTCTTGGATTTTTTTGTTCAAAATAGGAAGTATTAAGCATTGGAATGTATAAACAATGGCGTCAATTTCCGTAGTGAAAAGTATTTCTTTGAGGATAGTTATTTTTGAATCTATGCTATCTTGTTGTACCATTAACTTGTATTTGGGGAACCGTTGGCTTCGGGGTTTTGTTGTATCATAAAAATCTTTTTCTATTTGTTTTCTATGGGCAATGATTTTTTGTTTTATTCTCGCATCATGAATATTATCTAAAGAGATGTCTTCTGTAGAAAGCAAAGGCATCCCTTCATTGCTTATCCAAGGGATAGAATTATCTTGGTAAGATGTTTTTAAGCCGTGTTTGTGTCCTTGATTAGATAAGATGGTTGTGAAGATACAAACATTGGTACGTTTGTATTCTTCTCCTATTACTGTGGCGGCTTGGCGGTTACCCGTTCCTGCTTGTGTCTTAAGTGTTTCTATTATATCGCCTGCACTGATGAGTTGTGGAAAGGTATTCGTCTTTAGTAAAGAGTCTTTTAATAATTTATAACCATTTGTAGCCACCGTTTTTTTGTTATAATCGAGTGTGCCTAAGTGGATCGAGCGAATAAACTGCAAAAAATAAAAAGAACTTGATTGTGGTGCAGAATGTGTTTGTAACCAGTCATGATAAGTTGCAATATGAGTTATTAAAGTTTGAAAAGCGCTTATTCCCATGGTTTCTTTTATGGCTTTTGCATCGTTCGCCATGGATTGAATGATCAACTTAAGCGATGTTTGAATCTTGGGAAGGATGCTGGGCCCATTCTCTTGATGTTCTAATGCGCCATTATGAATGAGATCATAAAAGCCAGCAAACCAAGAAAAAAGGTGGGCACGTTCTTTCTCACCAATAGAAGGGGACATCATATTACTGTTAGTAGTGTCATTGTCAGTCATAGTAGTCGCTGTCACTGCGGTTGTTGCAGTGGAAGTGGTCGCAGTTGCTGGAGTGGTGCTGGGTGTTTTGCTGTTTTTTTGTGAATTCATGGGGTTACCATAGTTGTTATGTTGGATGTGCGATAGTTTACTATATAAAACTTAAGGTTTTATTAAGAGCAAGTGTCCCGAGGTGTGCTTTTCACGCCGAGGGATCTCCTGCTTAAGTAGGAGATCCCTCGCTACGCTCGGGATGACACAGCTTCACACAAAGGCTTGAGCAACATTTAAAACTATGCAATTTTTCTAAGTTTCCTCAGTGGTTGCAGGAACTTGAGCGTCATTGTTGAGAACCAGTTTGACAAGTTCTGGAACGGATTTGACGCCCATTTTTTTCATGACACTGGCGCGATGCGCTTCTACGGTTTTTAGGGAAATTTTTAGTTCAGAGGAAACTACTTTATTTTGTTTGCCTGCAACAATGCCTTGTAAAACTTGTACTTCGCGTGGGGAGAGCAAAGCAAATTTTGCGGTGGCGATGGCGTTTTCTTGTTGTTTTTCGCGGTTAGCTTTGTCTAGACGTAGCGCTTTGTTAACACTTTCCAGTAAAACATGATCGTTAAATGGTTTTGTTAAAAAATCCACAGCGCCGGCTTTCATCACGCGTACGGCGAGTGGGACATCACCGTGACCGCTGATAAAAATAATAGGTAATAACGGTTGGTTTTGTAAATTTAATTTTGTTTGTAATTCAGGGCCACTCATGCCAGGCATACGTACATCTAACAATAAACAACCGGGTTGCAAAGGATCATACTCATCCATGAAATCTTGTGCGCGCGTATAAGTTTTTACGTTGAGACCAACAGATTCAATCATCCAAGATAAAGATTCCACCATAGCTTCATCATCATCAACAACATATACAATAGGTTCCATTGACATTATTTTTCTCCTAATCGATTGGCAAAGTAAAACGTATCCAGCTTTGGTTATTGGTGTTGGGATTAATAGTAAATTGTCCGCCGTGCGCTTCAATAATGGAGCGACAAATAGCAAGTCCCATGCCGCGACCATTGGCTTTAGTTGTGAAAAAAGGCTCGAAAACACGGTTAATCACTTCTCTAGAAAATCCAGGGCCATTATCGGATACTTTGATCTCAATAAAATTTTGTTCGCTTTTCGTGAGGAGCATAATGCGGCGCTGTTTGGGATTGATGGCATGCATTGCTTCCATTGCGTTTTGGATTAAATTTAAAATCACTTGTTGGATTTGAATGCGATCGACGGAAACCAGGGGCACTTCTTTATCTAAGGTAAAATCAATTTTGGTCTGAGTGGTATTTAAATCATTGCGAATTAAACTCACTGTTTCGCGAATTAAGCTATTTACTTTACATGCAGTTTTGACTAATTGACCTTTGCAGAAAAAGTTTTTTAAACGTTGTATGACTTCGCCGGCACGTTCGGCTTGTGCTACGGCTTTTTTCATAATTTCTAATAATTGTGAGGGTTCGTGATGATTGTTTTGAATATGACGTACACAGCCTTGCGTGTAATTGACAATAGCAGACAAGGGTTGACAGATTTCGTGTGCCATGCCGGATGCCATTTCTTCCATGGTGCTTAAACGAAATACGTGAGCCAGTTGTTGGCCGCGTAGGCGCGCTTTTTTGTCGAGGACGCGGTCGGTGACATCGCGGGAAGCGGATTGGATTTCACGGATGACTTTGTTTTCTTCGTCTCGAATTAAGCGTATCGTACTTTCGAACCAACGGTGGTCGCCTTCTTTGCGTCGGACGCGATAGGTGATAGTGTGATGCATATTACTAGGTTTGCGGCGCGTAAATGCTTTCTTTAATTTGAGCAAATCATCGTGGTGAACCATTTTATAAAAATTACGACCAACCAATTCATTCGGTGTGTAGCCTAATAATCCTTTGCAGGAGGGAGAGGCATAAAGATAACTACCATCAGGTGCAAAACGTGAAATTACGTCGGTGGCATTTTCTGCGAGTAAATGGAAGTGTAATTCACTTTCGCGTAAGTTTTTTTCGAGTTGTTCGCGATATAAATCGTTACGATTGTAGTGAGCGGTGAGGAAATAATTCATTTCGGAGGCGAGTTGTGTTTCCTTGCTTAGATAGCTTATCGTATTTTTGAGAGAAGCTTCGCGTTCTTTAAATTCGGAAATAGAATGATGGGTGATGATAGCAAATAATTTATTTTGTTCGGGATGCATAAAGCTAGTGATGGCGAGACTGCAATAACCTTTGGCGCCGTTCTTGCGGACAAAACGTGTTTCGGTAGACCATTTTTTTTGGATGGGTAGTATTTCTTGGATAATTTTAGGAAAAGGATGATTTTGTTCATAAATCAAATTAATGGAACGGCCTAAGACTTCTTTTTTGTGGTAGCCAAAAAAAGTAGTGGCAGCAGGGCTCCAATCGATAATTCGTCCTGATTTATCTAGTAAGATGGCAGCATCGGGGAGTGCGTCAAACAATGCTTGTCCATAATCACTCTGCATCCTTGCATTTTCCTTTCATTAGAATAGAGGTATAATAGCACATTTTAAGAAATTGTCAGGAGAAACTTCATGCGGGTTCATATTTTGGGAGTTTGCGGCACGTTTATGGCAGGTATTGCGTTGCTTGCGCGCGAGTGCGGTCATGAAGTGACTGGCTCGGATATGAATGTTTATCCACCGATGAGTACACAGCTAGAGATGCAAGGTATTCGTTTGTTACAAGGTTATGAACCTGCTCATATTGATGCTGCGGTGGATTGTGTGATTGTTGGTAATGTGATTCGTCGCGGCAATCCTGCCATGGAATACGTGATGGAGAAAAAAATCCCTTATATTTCAGGCCCGCAATGGTTAGCGGAACAAATTTTAAAAGATCGCTGGGTATTAGCTGTCTCTGGAACGCATGGGAAAACCACAACAACGAGTATTTTGACTTGGATGTTAGAATGTGGTGGTTTACAGCCAGGATTTTTAATTGGTGGAGTGCCGGAAAATTTTGGGGTTTCTGCGCGTCTGGGAAACAAACCTTTTTTTGTGATCGAAGCGGATGAGTATGATAGTGCTTTTTTTGATAAACGTTCTAAGTTTATTCATTATCATCCGAATACTTTGATTTTGAATAATTTGGAATTTGATCATGCTGATATCTTTAAAGATTTGGATGCCATTAAACAGCAGTTTCATTATTTAGTACGTACTGTGCCAGGCAATGGTTTGATTATACGACATGCAGAAGATCAAAACTTGCAAGATGTGTTGGCACAAGGTTGTTGGTCAAAACAACAAACATTTGCCGGAAAAACAGGGGATTGGCAGGCAAAATTGGTGCAAGCAGATGGTAGTGTGTTCGAAGTATTTTTTAATAATCAATCCCAGGGTCAAGTACAATGGGACTTGCTAGGACAACATAATGTAGCAAATGCTTTAGCGGCAATGGCAGCAGCTCATCACGCGGGTGTATCACCTGAGCAAGCAATCACTGCTTTACGTTCGTTTAAAAATGTAAAACGCCGCTTGGAAATCCGCGGAAAAATCAATGGCATTACGATTTACGATGATTTTGCTCATCATCCAACGGCGATTGCAACGACATTGGCAGGTTTGCGCGCAAAAGTAAAACAAGCACGAATTGTTGTCGTATTAGAGTTTGGGTCTTATACTATGCGCAGCGGTGTGCATAAAGATGCGATTAAGCAGGCTTTATGCGATGCAGACCGTGTAGTTTGTAAAAAACCTGATCAAGCATCATGGGACTTAGCTGAGGTATTGAAGACATTTTCTCAGCCTACAGCTTTGTATGAAGATGTAGATACCTTAGTAAAAAATTTGGTGCCTACTTTAACATCAGGCGATCATGTCGTCATTATGAGTAATGGCGGGTTTGGTGGTATCCATCAAAAATTATTAAATGCAATGGCAGTAGGTGTAATATAATGGCAGCGAAAGAATTTAAAGTGAAGGTCGAAATAGAGGCGACTTATTTAGCGCATGAATCTTCAGTGAAACAACGACGATTTGTTTGGGCTTATATGGTGCATATTGAAAATCAAATGGATGAAATTTTGCAGCTTCTGGGACGGCAGTGGAAAATTACGGATATGAGTGGCCACATCGAAGAAATTCGTGGGCCAGGTGTGGTAGGATTACAGCCGATTATTAAGCCAGGGAAATCATTTAGTTATCATAGTTTTTGTCAGTTGACGACACCGCAGGGTTTAATGGAAGGGCAGTATGATATGCAAACATTAGAAGATGCGCGGTTTTATGCTGCAGTCCCCAAACTAGTGTTGTCTAGCTTAGGGGATGGGTTGGAAGAGTTTAGAGCGAAGTTGCATTGATTCAAGTATTTGCCAGTTGTTTATAAGGGGTTTGAGAATCATTAGGAAGTTGGGCTTCCAGAGAATCTACTGAATCGTTATCGTCATTCTCGCTATTGTCTTTTTGTCCAGTCAAATTAGGTGAACCAGGCGCTGAATTTGTATGAACTGGGTTTGTTTGTCTGGTTTGATCACGTTTAAAAAAACAGTCTCCACAATCATGAAAAAAAGCACCAACTTTACGTCTTATTATGACTACTGTTGCAATTACCGTTGCAGCAGCGATTATTCCAGTCCAGATATTGGCATGGTTTTCATCATTGTTGATACCTATTTCATATCCCAGGAATCCGCCTACTGTACCAGTGATGGCAGATACTCCAACTGTAAAGCCAAGATTTCTCCATGCAACTCGCATTCTGCGCCTCGTTATAATGGTTTTGTGTGAGGCAAAATAATAGTGATTGGGTATAAATATGTCAACTTAATTTAGCAGGTAGCTGCGTTTTTTTCGATGATGGTGAGGGTAGTAGTGAGAGTAATGTTTTTTTGCAGAAAGAAATGTATTGAAAAAATAAGGGATTTTTTTAGCATGATGCAATAGTGGTGTAAAATGATTGCCCCAGTCGTGATTGAAAGTATTTTCTAATTGTTGGATGACAGTTTCATCTGTTGTTAGGATGGAAAGTTCGCGGTTTTTTTCAATGGAAGGTTGGGTGAGGTTCATGGAGCCTAGTAAAGCTTTGTTGTGATCAATGATGATGACTTTGGCGTGGATTTCTAGATCAGTCGATTTTTGGATTTGTACGCCGGCGTTGTTGATGTAGTTTAATGCTTTTTCGCGTGGGAGTTTAGAAGATAAAATACGTACGATAATACCGCGACGTGCAGCTTTGGCGAGTTCACCTATGGTTTTGTAATCGGTGAGATTTTCAGAATAAATATCTATGCTGGTTGTGGCACTACGTAATAATTGCATGAGTTTTTCGCGGCTATTTACGGGGCTCCAGACTAATGTAGCTTGATGAGTCTCTGTGTTTTGATGTTGCCAATCGGCATTAAATACTTGTTCGATTTCCTGTACGGTGTTGGGATCAGTAATTTTGATAGCGAAATTTCTTTGTTTCTTAAAACTGGAATGGGTGAAATTGAATGTAAGAATGTATGCAGTATTTTGATCGATGATTATTGTTTTTTGATGGGTTAATTGAAATGCTGGATTGGCATAATGTAAATTATTTTGATTGATAGTTCGAATAGTAAAATCATTTTCTGTTTCATTTCGATAAGGATGGGGTTCTATTAAAATGCGAATGGTTTTTTTATTCTGTTGCGCAGCAAGTAATGCATCTCTCAGTATTTCATCGGTGAATCCATAAATAACCACATCAATAGCATTATTCGCATGCTGAATCGCATCTAACAAAGGTTTACGACCTGCTTCTGGTTCGATAATGAGTTCGTCGGCGAAGGTTGCAGTTGTGATTAAAAGTAAAATAAGAATGACGAAAATTTTTTTTAGCATTTTTTTTAGTTCCTCAATTTTGGCCGCATTTGCGCGCGGTTTTTTTATAAATCCCCCTTTTTCAAATCACTTCCCTTCCCGCAAACGCATGCGCCAACGTTCCACTGTCTATATATTCCAATTCGCCACCCAGTGGCACACCGTGAGCAATGCGGGTGGTTTTGATTGTAGGGTGATGTTGTTTAATTAATTCCGAAATATAATGTGCGGTGGCTTCGCCTTCAACTGTCGGGTTGGTTGCGAGAATAATTTCGCGGATACTACCTTGCGCCAAACGGGAATTCAATTGCGGAATACCAATATTATCGGGGCCTATGCCATCAAGCGGTGATAAATGTCCCATTAAAATAAAATATTGGCCGCGATAATGTCCCATTTGTTCCACCGCAAATAAATCGATAGGGCTTTCTATGATACAGAGTAAGCTTGGATCACGGTGTGGTGTTTTGCAAAGATGGCAAAGTGGTTCTTCGCTGAAATTGCGGCAGGAAGTGCAGTGGTCGATTTTTTCTAGGGCGTTTAATAATGTTTGTGCGAGTTGTTTGCCATTTTCGCGATTGCGTTCTAGTAATTGCAATGCCATGCGTTGTGCAGTTTTGGGGCCAACACCGGGGAGGCAGCGTAGGGATTCAATTAATTGTTTTAGCAGTGGGCTGAATAGCATGAGGTCCTTATTTTTCAAACTGGGTTAGTCTCTATCTCCTGCAAGGTTGAGGATCCACACATTTTTACTAAAACGTAGCGATTACACTAACTCTCCCTCTCCCGCCGCTACAGCAGTAAAAAGTACGATATACTTCAAGCGGGAGAGGGTTGGGGTGAGGGCAAACGGTAGCCAAGCTGTTTTTCGCAATTGTTGCTTTTCCCTCTCCCTAACCCTCTCCCGCTATAGAGTTCATTTTACTTTATGATCTCTAGCGGCGGGAGAGGGGACTGTTAGCGCAAGCAATAGTGTTCTTGTTAACTGTGAACTAATTAATATTTACTCCGGCAAATTAAACCCATCCGGTAATTTAATACCCGTCAACGCAGTCATTTTTTCACGGGTGCCTTTTTCGATTTTGTCGGCAGCATCGTTAATAGCAGCAGCTATCAAATCTTCTAAGATAGATTTTTCTTCTTTTAATACGCTAGGATCAATGCTAACGCGTTTCGCATAATGTTGTCCCGTCATGGTCACTTTTACTAAACCGCCGCCGGATTGACCTACGACTTCCATTTCGGCGATTTGTTTTTGGATTTCTTGCATTTTTTTCTGCATTTCTTGGGCTTTCTTCATTAAATCATTTAAGCCTGGTTTGTCGCCAAACATGGGTTTGTTCATGATGTTATTACTCCGCAGCAAATGTTAAATGGTTGAGTGACGCTAAGTTTAGCAGAGATTTAGGTAGGATCAATGGCTTTTACAGAGTTTGTATCCAGGGTTGCATTAAAAATATCCATTATTTTTTTTACGTGGCTGTCGTTTTTAATGGCTTCTGTTGCAGAGGCTTGGCGTTGTTGTTGCTGTTCTTCTTGTTGTTTTTGTGGTGTAAGTAAGGTATCACTCGTCAGGTGGATCGTGAGTTGCATTGGTTTTTTGTAATACTGTGTGAGTGCTTGTTCAATACGGTCGCTAAGTTTTTTGTTAAGCATAGCTTCGTGTTTGTTTGAGAGGGTTAGTTCAACTTGATTATCGGTTATTTTTGTTAGCGTGCAGTTATTTGCGAGTGCCAGTGCAAGACCTGTCAGTTCTAGTTTGGAAATTAATTCTGGCCATGTGCTTTCTGTTTTCGTTGCAGGTGTTGTTGATGTTTTGTTTTCAAAAAGCGTCTCTGTGTCCATCGCAGGCTTGAATGCCAACATGCGTAGCATAATCATTTCAAACGCAGATGCAGGGCTTGGCGCAAAAGCTAAATCACGGCGTCCTATTAAAGCAATTTGATAAAACAACTGTGTTTCTTCGGCTGTAAAACGATGGGCTAATGATTGCAGTGCAGTAGAAGCAGTTGATTTAACAATTTGTATCCGACTGATTTGATGCAGAAGATGTAAAATTTCTTCGAGTATTTGCGTAAAATCCGGTGCATAATCGGCAAGACTGGCGACTTCAGCTATTAATTTTTTGCCATCGTGTGTTGCTAGTGCATCTAATAAGCGTAAAATGGCATCTTGTTCTATGCTGCCTAGCATGATTAATGTTTCTTTGAGATTGATAGTGTCACCCCCAAAAGCAATCGCTTGGTCCAACAAACTTAAAGCATCACGCATGCTACCATCAGCTGCTTGTGCAAGTTTCTCTAATGCAGCTTGTTCGTAATGAATATTTTCGGCCAGACAAATATGTTGTAGTTGTTGGCAAATGCATTCTTCGGGAACGCGTTTTAAATTTAACTGTAGGCAGCGCGATAATACTGTAATAGGTAACCGTTTGGGATCTGTGGTTGCTAATAAAAATTTTATATGTGGCGGTGGTTCTTCCAATGTTTTTAGTAAGGCATTAAAACTATGGTTGGATAACATATGCACTTCGTCAATTAAATAAATTTTAAAACGACCTTGGACAGGCGGATACTGTACGTTTTCCAATAGATCACGGGTGTCTTCCACTTTGGTTCGTGAGGCGGCGTCGACTTCAATTAAATCTAGAAATCGACCTTGGGTGATGGCAACACAAGTGTTGCAAGTGCCGCAAGGTGTTGCTGTGATACCTGTTTCGCAATTTAGTGCTTTGGCAAGTAAGCGCGCCAATGTTGTTTTGCCAACGCCGCGGGTGCCGGTGAATAAATAAGCGTGATGTAAACGTTGGTGAGTCAAGGCATTGGTTAGCATGCGTAAGATAGGTTCTTGTCCTACCATGTTTTCGAAATTTTGTGGTCGCCATTTGCGTGCAAGTGCCTGAGTATTCATAGTATCCTTTTTGGAATGGGGTTGCATAAATGGAGGCAGCAAATACCAGCCTGACTTCGGCGCCCGCATCTGTAGCTACCGTTGCTTCCTTCCGGACCTGGCGGGGTTCACCACATATCGTCGCGAAGAGACCAATACTCACTGCCAAAACTCTGGCGGAGAGAGAGGGATTCGAACCCTCGGTACACCGCTAGGCGTACACACACTTTCCAGGCGTGCTCCTTAAACCACTCGGACATCTCTCCTCGTTATCGCCCGAAGAAGCGTAAGGGTAAACTAGAACAGCTGAATGTGCAACCAGCTGAAGTGTTTGGTTTTTAAGCTGGATCGCTGCGCAAGTCAGTGAATGTTTGCGAGTGTTGAGAATCTGGAGGAAGTAGGTATAGCTGTTTTCCGCATGATTGGTCGGGAAAAAAGGCCAGTCCCTGGCCTGTTTTCCCTAAAGCTGACATCCTGTCAGCTTTCCCAATCACGCTCCAAACACCTATACCTACTTCCTCCATTCTCAACACACGCAAACATTCACTGACTTGCACAACGATTTCGAGGATGAGTAAGATAAAACATTAAAGTTGATGTTGTTGCAGCGTCGTCCCGCGGCTTGTCCGCGGGATCCAGAGAATACCCGGCATCTCCACATGAGAATCCATCTATATTAGATGGAGACCCCCGCTAAGAGCATGCGGGGAGGGATCTCCTGTTATAGAAATATTTTTTCTAATAAACGCTGGTAAAGCTGCGTTAATTTTTCTAATTCAATGATAGACACGTATTCATTCGCTTGATGCACACTAGCATTGCAAGGGCCTAGCTCAATGACTTCAGCGCCTGTTGGTGCAATGAAACGGGCGTCAGAAGTGCCGCCGCCGGTGGATAATACGGTGTCTAGCGTGGTGAGTTCTTTGATGGTTTCACGTGCTGCAGCAATTAATTTTCCCTGTTTACTTAAAAAAGGTTGGGCACTCGGATTCAAATGCAAATCAAAATCTAATTGATGTCGGCTTAATATTTCCATTAATCTATTCTGTAATGATTGCAATGTTGATGCAGTGGAAAAGCGAAAATTAAATGTGATTTCAAACGCACCTGGAATGATATTGAGAGCACCTGTGCCTGCATGCACATTGGAAATTTGAAATGTTGTTGGCGGAAAAAAAGCATTGCCTTCGTCCCACGCCATGGTGGCAATATCATGTAATGCAGTAAAAGCGATATGCACTGCGTTGGTGGCGAGGTGGGGGAATGCAACATGACCTTGTTTGCCGTGAATAATTAATTTTCCGTTAAGTGAGCCGCGTCTGCCTACGCGAATTTGATCGCCAATAATTTTTTCGCTAGTGGCTTCGCCGACGACACAGTAATCAATTTTTTCGTGACGTTGCTCTAACATTTCTATGACTTTCTGCGTGCCGTCAATCGCCGGGCCCTCTTCATCGCTGGTGATCAGAAAACCAATGGAACCCGGAAATTCCGGGTTTTTTTGTAAAAATTGTTCGGTAGCAACAATCATCGCAGCTAAACCACTTTTCATATCAGCAGCGCCGCGTCCATATAAAAATCCTTCGCGTTCATACGCTTGAAAAGGATCCGATAACCAAGCATCGCGTGGGCCTGCAGGTACCACATCAGTGTGCCCTGCAAAAACTAATAAAGGCCATTGTGTGCCTTTGCGCGCCCATAAATTATCGACTTCACCAAAGCGCATAGGTTCTAGATGAAAACCTGCTTGACGCAAGCGTTCACCAATAATGGACTGACAGCCGGCATCATTAGGAGTGATGGATGGGCAGTGAATCAATTGTTTTAATAAGTCTAATGTTTTTGACATGTGGTTTCTCGGAGTAATTCATTAATGCTTACTTTCGCGCGGGTTTTTGCATCGACTTGTTTGACAATCACGGCACAATAAAGACTGTATTTACCATTCTCCGCAGGTAGATTGCCAGAAACCACAACAGAGCCTGCAGGAATTCGGCCGTAAGTGATTTCATCTTTGTCGCGGTGATAAATACGCGTGCTTTGACCAATATAAACACCCATAGAAATCACGCTGTTTTCTTCAACAATAACACCTTCTACGATTTCAGAGCGTGCACCTATAAAACAATTATCTTCAATGATGGTGGGTGATGCTTGTAGTGGTTCAAGGACACCGCCTATGCCTACACCACCGGAGAGATGGACGTTTTTGCCAATTTGGGCGCATGAGCCTACGGTTGCCCAAGTATCTATCATGGTACCTGAATCAATATATGCACCTAGGTTGACGTAAGAAGGCATTAAGATAGTATTCGGTGCGATATAAGCGCCTTTACGGGCGATAGCAGGAGGGACTACACGTACACCTTGTGATTGTATATTGTTTTCTTGGAATTTGAGGGGGATTTTGTCGAAATAATGGGTAAAACCACCGTCAATAATTTGATTATCATGCAGGCGAAAAGAGAGTAACACTGCTTTTTTGATCCATTCGTGAGTGTGCCATTGATTGTGGATTTTTTCAGCAACACGTAAGCTGCCATTATCGAGTTGTTCTATCACGTCTGCTACTGCGTTTCTCAGTGTTTCATTTGCATTTTGCGGGGTGATTTGCTGACGGTCTTCATATGCGCTTTCAATCAGATTTTGCAATTGCTTCATAGGGTATCCGTATCTCATTCATTTGTGGTAGAATACTGCTAATTTTAACCTAACGCTACTGATGAATATGAAAAAAATCAATGTTGCGAATGCAGCGATAGTTTACCAGCGGCTTTTTTCTTATGTGCGGCATTATTGGTTGTCGCTCACAGTTGCGATCGTCGCCAGTATGGCATACTCTGGTATTGATGCCTGGTTTGTGCACTTTTTGCAGCCATTGTTGAATAAAGGTTTAGTGGAAAAAAACCACAAATTTTTAGCCATGGCGCCAGTATTGATATTGATCGCATTTATGCTGCGAGGCATTGCTAGTTTTTTTTCAAATTATAATATTGCTTCTGTTTCACGTAATGTGATCATGCGTATGCGTCAAGATATGTTTGCGCATTTACAAAAATTGCCTGCGCGGTTTTATGATCATTCCAGTTCCGGCCAACTATTATCTATTATTTTATACAGTGTTGAACAAGTCGCCAATGCGAGTGCGGATGTGTTGACGACAGCGGTGCAATCTTCGTTTTTAATCGTGGGTTTATTGATTGTGATGTTCAGTATTAGCTGGAAATTATCATTATTATATTTTGTGATTATTCCGGTGGTCACAATCATTATGCGTTTTGCAAGTTTGCGTGTACGTCGTTTGAGTTTGCACATTCAAGAATCGATGGCGAATTTGACGCACCATACGGAAGAAAATATCGAAGGCTATAAAGTAGTGCGTGCTTTCGGAGGTCAATCCTTCGAAAAAAATAAATTTGATAAAGCTGCACGCGCGAATCGCCAACGGGAGATGAAAGTAGTCGTTGCGCGATCGTTAAGTGTATCTACCGTGCAGTTAGTTGCAGCGCTTGCATTGTCGGTAACTTTATATGTTGCGAGTATGGATATCACTAATTCAGTTTTATCGCCCGGTGGTTTTGTCGCATTGATTGCTGCCATGCTTGCTTTGTTGAAACCTATGAAAGATTTAACCACGATGCAAAATAAATTATATCGTGGATTGGCGGGGGCGCAGACTGTTTTTGAATTATTAGATCAACCAGTGGAAAATGATCGTGGTACGAGGCAGTTAACGCGCGCACAAGGGAAAATTGTTTTTTCACATGTAGGTTTTGCTTACGAACAAGAAAAACCAGTGTTACATGATATTCATTTTACCGTCAATCCAGGCGAGGTGGTAGCATTGGTGGGTCGTTCGGGTAGTGGTAAATCTACGTTAATGAATTTATTAACACTTTTTTACAGTGAATATTCAGGTGAAATTTTTCTGGATGATGTGGTAACGCGAGAGATTCGCCTTGCGGATTTACGCAAGCAATTTTCTATTGTGTCACAGCATGTGACATTGTTTAACGATACGGTTGCGAATAATATTGCTTATAGTTGTGCCGATCGAGTGACGAAGGATGATATACATAATGCAGCATTAGCTGCGCATGCGTTGGAGTTTATCGAGCAATTCCCAGAGCAGTTTGATTCGTTAATTGGTGAGAACGGTATTTTGCTTTCGGGTGGCCAACGTCAGCGTATTGCTATTGCGCGAGCTGTTTTGAAAAATGCGCCGATTTTAATTTTAGATGAAGCGACTTCAGCGTTGGACACAGAATCCGAACGTTATATTCAAAGTGCGTTAGAACAACTTATGCGAAAATGTACGACACTAGTGATTGCCCATCGTTTATCAACCGTAGAGCGCGCTGATAAAATTGTCGTGATGGATCACGGTAAAATTATCGAATCAGGCACGCACCAGGATTTATTGGCGCGTGATGGGCAATATGCGAAACTCTATCATATGCAATTTTCTGAGGCGGAAGTTTGATGTTGGAACAGCATTGGTACCGTTCTTCTTTGACTTGGGTGTCTATATTGTTGTTGCCTCTTTCTTGGGTTTTTTCTGCTGCTGTGTTCTTGCGTCGATTTTTTTATCAAGTAAAACTTAAAAAATCTTATTCATTTGCAGTGCCAGTGATTGTAGTTGGCAATATTACGGTAGGTGGGACGGGCAAGACTCCGTTAGTGATTTGGTTAGTAAATTATTTACGTGAGCAGGGCTTTACGCCGGGAATCGTAAGTAGAGGTGTAGGCGGGAAGAAAATGCTAATACCTCGTTGGATAACGCCGGAGTCAACTCCAGCTGAAGTGGGTGATGAGGCGATTTTGTTGGTGAAACGTACGCAAGCACCTTTGGTGACTGCAATAGATCGTGTTGCCGCTGTGCAAGCATTGCTGGCAAAAACAAATTGTAATATTGTCATCAGTGATGATGGCTTGCAACATTATCGCCTCAATCGTCAAATAGAAATTGCTGTCGTGGATGGTGAGCGTGGTTTAGGTAATCAGCAATTATTGCCAGCTGGACCGTTGCGGGAAAGGCCCAGGCGTTTGCAAAAAGTAAATATGGTGTTAACGCAATCGAGTGAAAATAATTCTTTTTGTTTTTCAATTGCAGGGGGATTTTTTAGTGTCTGTTGCTAACACACTGCAAAAAAAGTCAGTGACAACATTTAAAAATCAACGTGTGCATGCCATTGCTGCGATTGGCAATCCACAACGATTTTTTTCTGCATTGCGTGCACAAGGGATGGAAGTGATAGAGCATGTTTTCCCCGATCATTATTTATTTACAGCAAAAGATATTGTATTTTCGGATGAATTACCTATAATCATGACAGAAAAAGATGCGGTAAAATGCCAAACGTTTGCAAATCATAATCATTGGTATTGGCCGGTAGAAGCAGTTGTCTCAAATCACGTTAAACAGGAATTAAGGAAATTATTATGCGTCAATTAATGATGGTGTTGCTAGTTTGTTTGAGTTCGTTCGCGTTTGCAGAAAATCCAGCGATGTACACCCAGGAAAAACCAGTAGTGATGGTGCAACGCTTGCAGCCTGAATTTGTTATCCAATTAAAATCTAATCCAACGACAGGATACTCTTGGTTCTTGCGTAGCTATGATGCCAATTTATTGACGCCAGTGAAGCATGTATTCCAAGCCACTAGCAATAAAAAATTAATTGGCGCCCCTGGCTATGAACTCTGGACCTTCAAAGTCAAACCCGAAGCCTTTTCAGTCCCGCACCAAACTGAAATCCAATTCGTCTACCAACGCCCCTGGGAAGCCGCAGGCGCGGCAGGGTCGAAGACGGTGTTTAAAGTCGTTATTAAGTAGAGAATTATTATGAAAAAAGCAGTTAAAGATCTTATAGAAAAATTACATTTAGAAGCACATATCGAAGGTGGATATTATAAGCGTACTTATCGATCTTCGATAAAAGTACAAACAGACGACAAAACGCGATTGATTAATTCGGCAATCTATTATTTGTTAGAGAGCCATGATTTTTCATGTTGGCATCGATTAAAATCAGATGAGATATGGCATCATTATTGTGGAAATCATCTCATTATTTATCAGATCGATGCGAAAGGAAATTTTTCGTCTATTCTTTTAGGAAATCCGCTAGAACATCCTAATGCTGTGCCACAACATAATATTCCCGCGGGTGTTTGGCTTGCTGCTAAGGTTGTAGAGCCCGATTCATTTTCATTAGTGGGATGCACGGTTGCACCTGGATTTGAATTTGAGGATCTTGAAATAGGCAGTCAACATAATTTATTGAGTCAATATCCACAGCATAGGGAAATTATTCTGGAGCTTATGCATGAAAGCGTAAAAGATACAGCCACTTTAATTTCACTCTAAAACAGATAAAATAATTTAATTTTGATCAGTTTTTTTAGCATATCTCAAAATTACCTGTAAATTTCAAACGATGGGTTTCAAATTTACAGGTAAAATAACAGCCAACCTCTTCCATTATGCAAATTCCTATAGAGTATCTCTAGTTCTACATTTTAGGTCTGCAATAAGTTTCCTCAATAAAAAATAATGTGGCTAATGCGATGATTAAATAAATAGGTAACACTAAAAGAGCTAAGTGATAACTATTTATTGAAAACTGATGTACACCATTGATAATTTTTCCATGCCAAGTTAAATCCAAGAATGCGCCAACCAGAGGTTCAGATAAGGCTTCACAAATTGATTGAAATGTATTCATAAATCCCAGTACGGTTGCGGCAAGTATAATAGGAAATATTTCTCTGATCATGGCGAAACTTGCAAAAAATCCACTCGCGCCAAATCCAAAGAAAAATAAAAATAGACTTAGTGTCAGCAAATTTTGATTGGATATATAGAGGGTGGGCAGTAAACAAATAAGTGCAATAAAGGTTCCTAAAAATAATAAGGGTTTTCTTTGTCCTATGAAATCGGATAACCAACCAAAAATAGGTGCGCCTATAGCAAACCCAATAAAAATCCAGGATATAGCAAAAGCTGCCTGCGTAGGCGTGAGTTGATGAACAGTCTCTAAATAAGGCACTCCCCATAAACCACCAAATACAGATACTGGCGCAAAAGCTAAGCCACTATAAATTGATAATAGCCATGCTTGTTTGTTTTTAATAATAAAAATTAATTGTGGAAATAATTTGTAATTATTTTGTGAAGAATTTTTTTCTGATTTATCTTCTACGATGAGAAAATAAAGTAATCCCAAGATAATTCCTAAAAAGCTAATGATTTCAAGCGCCATTCTCCAATCAAATGTTTGCACTAATAATGATAAAGGTGCTTGTCCACTGATTGCGCCTAGCATGGCAACCGTCATACACAATCCAGAAACTAAGGCAAAACGTTTTGGTGGAAACCACACCGTTGCTAATTTAAAACAAGATACTGCTGCAAACGCGGCACCGGCTCCCATGAATGCGCGAGCGATACAAGCAAGCCAAAGAGAATTGGTTTGTGAAAAAATGAGCGTGCTAATTGCGCAAACTAAGATAGCAATAGAGGTTAAAAATCTAGGGCTATATTTATCGAGCAGTATACCTACGGGTATTTGCATCATCAGATAAGCATAAAAATAAAATGCAGATAAATTTCCAAGTCCTGCGCCGTGAATGTGAAATGCTTTCATTAAATCAGTGGTCATGACGCTAGGAGAGACTTGCACTAAATATTTATAAAAGAAAAAACTAGCGCCTATGGCCCAGATTATCCAAGGATAGAGTATTGTTAACCAAGGTTGATTATTTTTAGTAGTATTCATCGTATTTATTCCTGTTTTGATAAATTAATAGTGCTAAGGCATCACTTCAAGATGTCTTTAAAATATGAAATAGCATGTAAAAAACAAAGAATATATCGGCCGGTTAGTGGCCTACACTAGATACGACGACGCGGGAAAATAGGCAAGCAGAAGCAACTGCCGTCTTGCGGACAGTGCTTGTTGTAAGTCTGTGTGATGGATGAATTTTTTTCATAAAATATAATCTAGCATATCATTGGTTATTTTGTAAAGAGTAAACAAAAAAAATGCTAAGCAGGAGATCCCTCCCCGCATGCCTTAAGCGGGGATCTTCATCTAAACAGATAAATTCTCATGCGGGGATGACGAGATGTACTTCGCAGGCGCGTATGTCATCCTGAACCACGTTTTTTGTCCCGAGCGTAGCGAGGGATCTCCCTGTCCCTGTCAGCAGGAGATCCCTCGCTACGCTCGGGATGACATACACCGCAAGGCGTCGTCCCGCGGCTTGTCCGCGGGATCCAGGTTACTCTCGTCATCAACCTGTTATTGTACGGGGATTTTTCTTCACCCCGCGAGGCACATCCCGTTATCCCCGCATGAGAATTTATCTGTTTAGATGAAGATCCCCGCTTAAGGCATGCGGGGAGGGATCTCCTGCTTAAGAAAAAATATTTATGCAATAACGTCTTTATAAGATAGGTCTATTCAAAATAATAGGCAGCTAAAAATTTTATTTAGCTGCCCAGATATCATTGATCACCTTATCCTATCCTTGGACTTTTATAGGTAGGTTGAGTTGTGGCAACAGGCATTTTATCTTTAGTAGTACGCTGTTTTTCAGCGTAAAACATATAAGCAGTAAATGCGCTAAATGGTATGGTGTAGCCTACCACAGCCTTACCTACGGTTGTAGTTTCGTATTTTTTAGCATATACGTTGTATTGATGGAATGGCTTGTTAGCAATTTGCTTGGCGCTATTTACCATCGTATTGATTATTGTAACGAATCTTGATGTAGACATAAAATACTCCTCCAAAAATTAGTTAATTAAATTAATGATTCAACTGAATCATTAGTTTCATTCTAACGTAGTTGATTTAGTAAATGATTGCTAAAATGCTCATATATTTGCTATAATTAGAATATTATGCTAATAAATATGTAAATTTTAGGGGAAAATACTATGGATAAAATAGACAAGAAAATTCTTGAAACATTGCAGGCCAGTGGTCGCATCAGTAATCAAGAATTAGCAGACAAGGTGTCATTATCGCCATCACCTTGTTTGCGTCGGGTGAATCAATTAGAAGAAGAAGGATATATTGATCGGTATACAGCATTGCTGAATCCTGAAAAAATCGGGCTTTCATTAACTATTATTATTTTGGTCGGACTGAAGAATCATGATCCTAAAATCATGAGCCATTTCGAAAAAAATGATGGAATCTTCGCCTGAAGTATTACAATGTTATTTAATTGCAGGTCAATCAGCAGATTATATGCTGAGAGTGGTAGTGCCTAGTCTTAATGAATATCAAACTTTTTTATTGAATAAATTAACACAAATCAACGGCGTAAATAGCGTTCATTCTAGTTTTGTGGTGCGCAATATTATTGAAAAAACAGCTTTGCCGCTGAAATATATTAAATGATTTTTGCTTAGCAGGAGACTTCGTAAATTATGAACATAAGAAAGAAAACGGAGTTGAAAAAGCTGTATATCATTGGATTTTCGAAAAAATAAAAACAAAAAAGGGTTGTGATTCCTATTTGTATGCTTGCAATCCAACATATGAAGTATATTTAAAAGAAAAGGCGATAGAAGCATCATATAAACATTGATAATTTATTTCCGCTCTTTGAGTTTGCCGTTTTCGAAAATTAATGTGGCGGGTGGTGTGCTGTGGTATTTGTATTCGGTTAATTCTGTTGCGGGCGTTGTGGGTTGGCTGGTGTCGGCGGGGGTTGTGTTTTGATTGATGAACATGGGTTTGCCGCAATTGGTTTTGACAGTGTCGGCAGTGTCGCCGAGTTGGATATTGTTGCCGCCAGCATAACCACCACCTATATTACCACCGCAAAGTGTAGTGGAAACTAAGCTGGTGCCGTTTACGGTAATGTTTACTACTTTTTTGTTGGCGTCGAAGGCGACAGACATTTTCAATGAACCCTGTGGGCTAGAATTGCTAGGATCTGCAACCATATAGTAATTCCATTCTTGTGGTTGGGTGGGTTCTACTTTAGTGGTTTTTTCTTCGTCGGGTTTGCCGCATTGGGCGATGACTTGGGCGGTAGTGTCGCCTAGATTGATTTGGTTGAAATTGCCGGGGCAAAATAACGCGACGCTGGCGGTGGAGTAAGGTAATAAAAGAAAGTATATCCATTTGTTTTTCATGAAGTTTCCTAGAATGTGAAAAACGGCTTGGTTATAGTTTGCCCTCACCCCAACCCTCTCCCGCTGTGCAGTTCATTTTATTTTTCATTACCTATGGCGGGAGAGGGAGATTATTCTGCAGCAGAGCTTGCAGCTTTGGTCTTGCCGCGGGTTTTGGTGGTTGTTGCAGCAGCTCCAGTGGCAGATAATTTTTTGATTTGGGCGCTTAAGCGGCTCTTATGACGAGCAGCTTTATTTTTGTGGAGTAATCCTTTGCCAGCCATACGGTCGATGACAGGGACAGCGGCTTTGAAGCTTTCTTCGGCCTGTTTTTTATCTTGGGCGGCGATGGCGGCGTACACTTTTTTAATATAGGTGCGCACCATGGAACGCATGCTCGCGTTGTGTTGACGATGTTTTTCTGCCTGTCGGGCACGTTTTTTTGCTGACTTAATATTTGCCAAGGGATTCCTCCAAAAACAATCTATGACTCGAAAGCCGGTCATGATGACGATTTCTCGCAAAGATGTCAATCTTTAATGGGCTGTGCTAGAATTTTCGCCCATGAGCAAAAGCCTTTTTAAGTCCACTTCTGTTGTTGTTAGCATGACCATGGTCTCACGAGTGTTTGGATTTATTCGTGATATGGTGATGGCGCAATTTTTTGGCGCAACAGCAGGGCAAGATGCGTTTTCAGTGGCATTTCGTATTCCCAATTTTATGCGGCGATTGTTTGCGGAAGGCTCTTTTTCACAAGCATTTGTGCCTGTTTTATCCGAATATCAAAAACAACGATCACGTGAAGAAGTGCAAAATTTCATCAATGCCATTGCAGGTACCTTGGGTTTTGTTTTACTGATTATCACGATATTGGGTGTCGTGTTTGCGCCTTGGATTGTACGAGTGTTTGCGCCTGGGTTTGCAACACAGGGTGAGCGTTTTGCTTTGACTGTGACTATGTTGCGGGTGACGTTTCCTTATTTATTATTGATTTCGTTGACTGCATTTTCTGGCGCTATTTTGAATACGTATAGTCGGTTTTGGGTAGCGGCGTTTACGCCGGTTTTTCTTAACTTGAGTATGATAGCAGCAGCCATTTGGCTTTCACCACACATGGTAGTGCCAGTGACGGCGTTAGCGTGGGGTGTTTTTATTGCGGGTGTGGTGCAATTATTATTTCAAATTCCTTTTTTGAAAAATATGCGTTTAATGCCGCGACCTAAAATTTGTTTTAGCGACGACGGTGTCAAAAAAGTATTAAAACTCATGGTGCCAGCATTATTTGGTGTATCGGTTGGGCAAATTAATTTATTGCTGGATACTTTGTTTGCGTCGTTTCTTATAGTTGGTAGCGTGTCGTGGTTGTATTTTTCAGATCGCTTGATGGAATTTCCGTTAGGTGTATTTGGTGTAGCAATTTCTACAGTGATTTTGCCGCATTTATCGCGTCATCATGCAGCGCAATCTGAAAAAGATTTCTCTCTCACGATTGATTGGGCATTGCGTTGTGTATTGTTAATTGGTGTGCCGGCTGCAGTCGTATTAGGTGTGATGGCGGGGCCTTTAATCAGTGCGTTATTTCAACATGGACATTTTGATGCGCGTGCAGTGCTGATGACGCAAAAAAGTTTAAGCATGTTTGCTATTGGAATTACGCCTTTTATGTTAGTGAAAATTCTAGCGTCAGGGTTTTATGCAAAACAAGATTTACGTACACCCGTCAAAATTGGTATCGCAGCCATGATTTCGAATATGGTATTAAATTTAATTTTAATTTGGCCGTTGAAACATGCAGGAATAGCATTGGCGACATCATTGTCTGCGGTGTTGAATGCGGGTTGTTTATTTTATTTTTTGCGCGCAAGAAATTTATATGTGCCGCGTGAAGGTTGGGGAATTTTTGGATTGCGTTTATTGTTTGTGAATACGGTGCTAGGTGTTTTTTTGTGGTGGAGTGTTGGTGATTTGCAGGTGTGGGTCATGCAAGATTGGCAATGGCGTTGTTGGCATTTGATCGTGTTATCGGTTTCTGCGGTGGTGATTTATTTAGTAAGTTTGTGGGTAGTTGGAGTGAGGCCTAAAGATGTGTTGGTGCCAGTGAGTGGCTAGAAAAATCCTCAAGTTACGAGATGGCGCTTGGATCCCGCGGACAAGCCGCGGGACGACATATATCATCAGAAAATTTACGCAATAGCATCTTTTGAAAAAAAGGATTTCTAAATTACTTCATACCAGAAGTAGGCGCAGATATTTTACGTTCAGCCTGGCCTTTTTCACTTTGGCGCAATTGTTTAGGGCTGACTAGCGTTTTTAGAGTATCGTATTCTTGTTCGATGCGTGCAAGTTGATTGGCTACTGGGGTTCTGTCGGTGCTTATTTTGGCGAGCAAGTGATTTAGTGCTCAGTAGTGAACAAACTCAGTTTAGTTTACCAGAAACACTATGGGGATTATTACCTGCTTGTGTCATGCCATTCTTAATTCGTCGTATCGGTTTTCAAAAAGCTTATTACATGACTCTGACCACACAAACGATAGATGCAAATACAGCGCTAGCAATGGGTTTAGTGGATGAGTTGACCCAGGATTTTTCGCTAAGCTTGCAACGTCTTTATCTGCGATTACAACGTATCCATGCAGAAACGATTGCTGATTTAAAAAAATATTTTCGTAAATTATGGATTATTACCGATGACATTGAAAAAACAGCAGTTGAAGAATTATATCGATTAACCACTCATCCACGCACACATGCCAATATTAAAAATTATTTAGAATATCAGAAATTCCCGTGGGAAATTTAAAAACATCGCGGTAAACTGGATCACCGCTCAATCAGGATTTTTCCTGGATGGATAAGTAAAATATTTTTTTAACCTTAGATGTCATCTAAGCAGCATCCTTCATTATTTTTTTCGAAGTCACTAAAGGCTTTAGGTGTAACTTGTTTTTTTTCTTTTGCGCTATCCATAAATCATAGCCCGCTTGCAAGTCGACCCAGAGTTTATCTGAAGTATTAAAAACAACAGATAACCTAATTGCCATTTCTGGACTAATGTTAATATGGCCATTCAGAAGTTTTGAGAGTGTAGGACGAGACACTTTTAATGCTTTAGCTGCATCTTTCACTGTAAGGCCTAATGGCTCCAAGCAAAGGCTATTCACTAAGCAACCTGGATGTTTTGGATTATGTATCATAATTTGCCTCTTTAATGATAATTTAAATAATCAACTAAAATAACGTCTTGCCCATCAAATTTAAAAATTAAACGCCAACTACCACTTACTTTTACAGCATGAAACCCTTCTAAATCACGATGGAGCCTATGCAAACCAAGGCCTGGCAAGTTCATTTGTTCAGGCGACGTAGCAAAATCAAGTACTTGTAAAAGATCATGCAATTTATCTGCATGTTCAGCATTGATTTTAGAGGTACTGCCCGTTTCATAGAACAGCTTTAATCCTTTATGTCGCCAACTCTTTATCATTCTTTTCGTGTAACCCGTAATATAACAGTTAACAGTATATCAGTCACTATGCTGATAGTAAAGATCCCTCTTAAAAACCCCCCCACCACAGCCGCCGTGGTAAGTTGTTGATTGTATTATTACGCTAAAGAATGATACGATAGTCAGTGTTAGAGCAGGGCATATGCTAACTTCCGCGATAGATCATATTTTTGCTGAATGCGCCCTAAAATGTAAATGTATCATGTCATTCATCCCATCCTTAGACAAAAATAGGTCGAAATTTTATCGTGAAATTGATCAATATAACCATGGGATAATTCTGAAAATGAAATTTTACCAAATAGTATCGTCATTGTTATATGCCTTTGCCCACTTAATACCCCTTCGCCGAACTAGATTTGCGTCTATGGTCTTCTCCGCCATAAATTATTTTATTTTTAACATCAATCAATAACGCTTCACCTACACCGAGTGATTTCCGCAAAGAAATTTGATAGCCCATATTGGTTAATGATTTTAATGTGTCTTCCGAAAAAGCGCCCGACTCCACTTCAATCACATCTGGCAAAAACTGATGGTGAAAGCGTGGCGCATTAAT
>Ga0207093_1032_pt1 | contig 28491 bp, 24 predicted proteins | sample Alteio_BWMinHeat_89_FD_153519 | JGI IMG/M metagenome (GOLD analysis project Ga0207093, IMG submission 153519) | Enriched cells from forest soil in Barre Woods Harvard Forest LTER site, Petersham, Massachusetts, United States -... | ecosystem: Environmental > Terrestrial > Soil > Temperate forest >... | reverse complement strand
GGTGGCTGTGCCGCTCACGACGATTTTCGAAGAAGTGCTGGGATCGATCTCGATAAGAGTCACGGCGCCGGAGTCGTAATTTAATGTGTCGGTGATGGTGAGAGTCCCGATCGAATTCCCGGGAGATAGGGTTCCACCGCTTTGCACGGTCACGCTTGCAGACACGCTACCGCTGCCGATAAATCCAGTTCCGCCTAAGGTCGCTCCAGAGAGGACCGTCGTATTGCTTATAATCGAGCCATTGACAGAGAGCCTTCCACCGGATACGGTTGTTGGGCCGACGTAGCTGCTATTGCCATTCAAGATTAGATTTCCGGGGCCGTTTGCATGGAGCGCTGTACCGGTTCCGGTACCAGGCACATACCCGCCAGGAGTTCCCGGAAGAGAAGTGGCGCTATCATCCGCAATAGATCCATTTAGGGTGATCGATTGATTCGCAGATGGAGCAAAATTTAAGATGCTGCCTGAAATGGCAAACAGATCCGTACCTACAGCAGCGCCTGTGCCATTGCCGCTTCCACCCATTGTCGAGCTGCCTGTAATTGTCGATGTGCCTGTGTAAAAAAGAGTAGCGCCGGATCCGGTAACAAAAATCGCTCCGCCCAGTCCTGCAGCTCCGCCTCCATTGGAAATTGTTCCATTACATGCTCCAACACCGCCACCAGAGGCGGCAGCGCCGCTGCCGCCACCAAAGCCACCGAAGCCTGCGCCAGCGCCGCTGCCGCCGCCGAAGCCACCGTTAGTGCCTGAGCCACCGCTCCCGCCTCCGAAGCCGCCACCGCCGCCGTTGCCGCCGCCTCCGCCAAAGCCACCGCTTCCAAAAAGGGCTCCGCCTCCACCACCAATACCTCCATCGGCACCAAGGACTGCTACACCGTCACTACACGCGCCACCTCCACCTCCTGTTCCGCCTTTACCACCGTCTCCACTACCATCTGCGCTTGATCCGATGTATCCGCCGCCGCCGCCGCCACCAACGGAATCTCCAAACCCGATGTTTGTACCTCCTCCATTTCCTCCATTAAAAAAGCCACTCGAGTCGGAACCTCCGCCGCCCCCGCCAAACACAAAGCCAGTCACTGCACTTCCATCTCCACCATTTTGTAACTCAAAACCGGTTCCTCCATCTCCTCCAATGATCGCCCCTCCGCCGCCGCCTCCAATTGGACGAGTAGTAATTCCGGTTCCTCCACTGCCACCCGCACCGCCACCACCTCCATTGTCGGTTGCACCGTTACCACAGTAACCGCCGCCTCCACCTAAATTGCCTCCACCATTACCTCCGAGTCCGCCTCCACCGCCTCCTCCTGTGACTTGAGAAGAACCTGCACCTCCAGTGGCGTTACAATTTGAAAAGGAGACATTTTGTAAGGTCACGGTGGGCGCAGTAAAGGTTCCATCATTGCCGACAAATAGGCCGCCACCTGCACCCATGCCTCCGCCGCCCCCATCACCCCCACTGCCACCTTGGGCGACTGTATTTTGGATCACGAGGTTTCGGAGTATCACAATTCCTCGAGGGATAAAAAAGGCGCGGGTCGTACCAGCGCCGTCTATTGTCGTAGTACCACTCGCATTTCCAATAGTGATCGTTTCATCTGCAAATAGACCCACCATGGGAGGAATCGCGCTCAGAGTAGCCGTAGAAACGGTAAAGTTGATTTGGCGTGAATCCGTCAAGCCTTGTGCTTGCTGGCTCAGGATGGTGTTGAGGACGAAGCGCAAGTCGCCTGATTGCGGTCCTGTGGATGTACCGCCGGTAGTGATCGCAGCATCGGTTGGTGTGTCTACAGTGTACATGGTTAGGGCGTGACCCACTGCTAAAAGCAGGGTAAACGCTGTAGTGCTGGATATAAAAGCGCGCGATTTTGGGGACATAGAGTTCTCCTCAATTTTCCCAAAAATAAATTGGCAAGGTGATTAATTCAACTGCGATATCGCGGCATATAACAGGATGATTTTTTTATCCTGTCCATCCTGTTAAATTAGCCTAATAAGCGCTTAATGGCGCGCTCGGATTCTTTTTCTTTGAGAGCCGCGCGCTTGTCGTAGCTCTTCTTGCCGCGCGCAACGGCGATTTTGACCTTGATGGTTCCTTCTTTGAGGTACATGGAGAGAGGGATGATGGTCAGACCTTTTTCATCGGAGAAGCGGCGCAGCTTTTCGATCTCTCCTTTGTGCAAAAGGAGTTTGCGGTCTCTGCGCTCTTCGTGATTGAATGCGGTTCCACCATGTGCATAGGGGGTAATGGAGGAGTTTTTTAGTGTGACCGTGTTTCCGGAGACGAGGACGTAGGCGTCTTGCAAACTTCCGCCATGGGCGCGCAGCGACTTCACCTCGGTGCCAACGAGCATGATGCCCGCCTCGAAGGATTCGAGGATCTCATAGTCGTGAAACGCTTTGCGGTTAGAAACTAAGCTGCTATCGCTATTCATTGCCGAACAGCTCTTGGCCCAAGGCAGTCACTGCAAAACAGTCGCGCTCGTCATGCGTTCCAAGGGCTGTGATGCCCGCCTCAAAGAGCGATCCTGTGATCACGGCTTTGAAGAGCTCAAGCTCTTCTTCCGTGTAGTTGGGGAGCTGGTATTTCCAGCAGCGGCCCGCTTTTTTGAGCTGGATCGCCTGGTGTTCGCCAAGCGGAATAAAGAGGCCTTTGAGGAAATCATCCATGTAGACCCAGCCGAGTTTTAGCACGCGGTTTAGGCTCTTTTCCGCTTCGCGGATCACTTTTTCATTGACGAGTTCACGGGGAAGGTCTTCGCGGGTTAAATGATTGAGCGGATGGCGGTAAAAAGCGATTGCGCGCTCGAACATGCTCTTAGACAGCCATTCGCTGCCTTCGTCGGTTGTGCTGAGCTTGTCGCCTTTTTCTTCTGCAAATTCGATGTGGATGAGCTTGCTGATCAGGTGGTGCAGATCTGCTTGAGAGATCTCAGGGCACTGCTTTTTCAAAACTTTGAAGCTCTTTTCCGCAAGTGTGACAATATCTTCGCTAGAGCGTTGGAGAATGAGTGGCTGCTTTGCCGCAAGCTCGAGCAGGGCGCTTAGCTCTTCCACAAAGGCGAAATCGCTGCTCTTTTTACGCGCGATTTTCTCTTCATCAGCAATCGAATGGGGGAGGGAGTTGCGCAGGAAACCGAGATATTGGGCCCATTCATAAAAAGGAGTGACGATCTCTTTCCAGTGCGCGCCTTCTTTTTTATAGCGGACGCAGCAGACGAAATTGAGTTCGAGATAGAGCATGTGCTCTTCAAACTGCTGCTGGGAGAGATTGTATTTCTGCATGAAATGCGAAGCGGGCATCTCGTGAAGAGGGGCTTGAAAGACCGTCTGCATGATGCCGTTTTCGATAGGATCGCTTAATTGAAGTTCCATGAGGTAGCGCTGAAAAGAGAGGGGGGTAACTAGGTATTTTTCAACGATAGAGTCAAAAATATTATTGGATGTCCGTGGGATAGCATACCAGTTCGGTAGGACGTGGATCGGCACCCCGCGGAGTAATCCCTGGATAAAGTCCATTCCGGGCTTAAAATCCTCTTCAAAACGCATCAGCTGCAGTTCGTAGTATTTGCGCATCTCTTTGTCGACGCGGATCTCTTTCCCGGCCACTTTGAAGAGCCCGGTCTGACTGAGCCGCTCGAGTGTGGGAGAGAGTGCTTTAGCATCTATCGAGAGCGTGTTGGCTAAAGCTGCCACATCGATGGTGAGCGAGCTGTAGAGTATCTCTTGAAGGATTTCTACGTCTTGGGAGGAGAATTGCGCCATGAGCAGACGGTTAGCCACATCTTTCGAGTGGTCATAGTCTGCAAGGTCAACCTTGTTTTTGCGAAATGTTGTTAATTCGATCATTTTTTTGAAGAAGTTTAACTACTTACTCTGCTACCATAATGCATCCAACTATTTCTTGACAACATTATGGTATACGATCATTTACGCGTCGAAAAAAAATGGCAACGTATCTGGAAAGAGCGTCAGTCATTTAAGGCGGAATTCGACCCCCGCAAGCCGAAGTATTATATTCTCGATATGTTCCCTTATCCGTCCGGCGCGGGGCTGCATGTTGGCCACGTAACGGGCTATACTTCGACCGACATCATTGCGCGCTATAAACGCCAAAAAGGCTTCAATGTGCTCCACCCGATGGGCTGGGACAGCTTTGGCTTGCCTGCTGAGCAGTATGCGATCCGCACAGGAACGCATCCTGCGATCACGACGCAGCACAATATCGATACCTACCGCAGACAGCTGGAGTCTCTGGGCCTCAGCTACGACTGGAGCCGAGAGCTCGCGACCAGCGACCCCTCCTACTACAAATGGACCCAGTGGATTTTCACTAAACTCTACGAAAAGGGGCTCGCTTACGAGGCGGAGAGCCTGGTGAACTATTGTCCGGCGCTTGGTACCGTGCTCGCCAACGAAGAAGTGGAAAATGGCGTAGCTAAAGAGGGCGGCTACCCCGTCGAGCGGCGCCCTTTGCGCCAATGGGTGCTCAAAATCACCGCATACGCCGAGCGTCTTCTCGAGGATCTCGCCCTGCTTGACTGGCCCGATCACCTCAAACGCCTCCAGACGAACTGGATTGGCAAGAGTGAGGGCGCGCAGATCGACTTTAAGGTACAGGGGAGGGAAGAGAAGATCACCGTCTTTACGACCTGCCACGATACACTTATTGGAACTACATTCCTTGTCATTTCACCTGAGCACCCGCTTGTCAAAAAAATCACCACCTCTCAGCAGAAGCCTTTTGTCGAAGATTATTGCCAAGAAGTCGCTGCCAAGAGCGATCTTGCGCGCACTGATCTCGCGAAAGAAAAGACGGGTACCTGGACGGGTGCCTATGCGATCAATCCTGCGACGCATGAACCTATCCCCATTTGGATTGCCGACTACGTGCTCATGGGTTATGGCACAGGCGCGGTCATGGGCGTTCCCGCTCACGATGAGCGCGACTTTGAGTTTGCGAAGATCTACGAACTTCCCATCACGCCGGTCATCGATCCCGATTTCACCGACCATCCTGAGCTTTTACAAGAGCGCGAACCATCCGAAGCGCGTATCGACATCCTCGCCGGCAGAATGTGCTGGCCTCATGGGGGTGTAATGATCAATAGCGGCTTTTTAGACGGCGTTTCGCCACAGGTCGCTAAAGAGAAAATGGTCGAATGGCTCGAAAAGACAAAAAATGGCGAAAGAACCGTCAGCTATAAACTGCGCGACTGGCTCTTTTCGCGTCAGCGCTACTGGGGCGAACCCTTCCCGATTCTGCATTTTGAAGATGGTTCGCAGCGTGCGCTCGATATAGATGAGCTGCCTCTCTGTCCTCCGCAGCTGCAAGATTTTAAGCCGGCCCCAACAGGGGAGAGCCCCCTGGCTCGTGTGCCTGAATGGGTGTTCATCACCGATGCTAAAACAGGGAAAAAAGCGCGACGCGAGACCAACACCATGCCTCAGTGGGCAGGCTCTTGCTGGTACTACCTACGCTTTTGCGATCCGCACAACAAAGAAAAGGCATGGGATCCCGAGATCGAAAAATATTGGATGCCGGTCGATCTCTACGTAGGCGGCGTCGAACACGCTGTGCTCCACCTGCTCTATTCGCGGTTCTGGCATAAGGTGCTCTACGATTGCGGCTTGGTCAGCACCTCCGAGCCCTTCCAGAGTCTGCGCAATCAGGGTCTGGTAGCAGCGCGTTCCTACAAAATTCCCGGCGGTGGCTATGTCAGCGCTGACGAAGTGGAAGAAAAAGAGGGCGACTTCTATCAGCTAGGCACAGGGAAGAAACTCGAAAGCCAGATCGACAAAATGTCCAAATCCAAGCTCAATGGCGTCTCTCCTGATGAGATGATCGAAGAGTTTGGCGCCGACTCCTTGCGCCTTTATGAGATGTTCATGGGGCCTTTCGACAAGGAAAAGCTCTGGAACAGCAGCGCCGTCAGTGGCTGCTACCGCTTTTTGAACCGCTTTTACGACATGATCTTTTCCGACAAGGTGGTGGAAGAAGACAGCGAGCAGGCGCTTAAGCTCGGTTACCGCTTGGTGCACGCCGTCGAACGCGATATCGAGTCTCTACAGTTCAATACGGCTATCGCCAAGATGATGCAGTTCATGAATGAGTTCACTCCGCTTCCGGCCTATCCGAAAAGAGTCCTCAAAATGGTGACGCAGGTGCTCTATCCCTTTGCCCCTCACATCGCCGAAGAGGCGTGGGAGCATCTCGGGGGCAAAGAGAGCCTGACAGCCATTCCTTATCCTGCAGTCGATAGCCGCTATCTCGTCGATGACACAGCGACCTTCGTCATCCAGATCAACGGCAAGATGAGAGGAAAGTGGGATCTCCCGAAAGATGTGACGCAAGAAGCGCTCTTTGACTTTGTGAAGGATCAGCCGCAGATCGCGCGCTATCTCGATAAAGAGGTGCAGCAGTTCATCTTCGTCCCTGGAAAAATCCTCAACATCGTCTTATGATCCTTCTCTACGATTTTTGCCTCCTTCTGCTTGGGCTGTTTGCGCTGCCCAAGCTCCTTTGGCAGGCGATTCGCTATAAAAAGTACCGCGCCTCGTTTGCTGCCCGTTTTGGCTGTGGGATGCCGCTTGCTCCACCAGGGGTGAGAGTTGTATGGATCCACATGGTTTCAGTAGGGGAGACGCGCGCAATGCGCCCTCTCTACGAGAAGATGCGCCAAGAAATGCAGGGTGCGCATTTCTACCTTTCCACGGTCACCGAAACAGGGATGGCTGAAGCCAAGCGCTCCCTTCCCGGAGCTGCGGCCTATTTCTACCTTCCGCTCGATTTCTCCTTCCTCATGCGCAGAGTCGCACGCCGCTTACACCCCTCTTACCTCATTCTCTGCGAGGGCGATCTCTGGTACAATCAGCTGCGCGCGGCTAAAATGCAGGGTGCCAAGACCATCCTCGTGAGCGGCAAGCTCTCAGAGCGTTCCCAGAAGCGGTTGCAAAAAGTGCCCTTTTTTACGCGCCGCTTATTTGAGCAGCTCGACCTTCTCTGCCTGCAGAATACACTCTATCTCGAGCGCTTTGCCTCATTGCATATTCCTCGAGACAAACTTTGCGTAACGGGGAATCTGAAATTCGACAACACACCTAAAGCCCCTTCTTCTGAGTTTAAAAAACGCCTCGGTCTCGCCGATGAACCTGTTGTAGCTATTGGCTCGACGCATCCTGGAGAGGAGGAGCTCATACTCGAGCAGTTCAAAGAAGTGTGGAAGCACTATCCACGGCTAAAGGTGCTCTTGGTCCCTCGCCATCCAGAGCGCTTCAAATCGGTATTTTCCCAGCTGACTGAAAAGGGCTACCGCCTCTCTGCTTACACGGAGGGAAATAATGGAAATAAGCAGATCATCCTTATCGACACAATGGGACAGCTCATGACCTGCTACCAGCTCTCAACGCTTGCGATCGTAGGGGGAAGCTTTGTAAAGGGGATAGGAGGGCATAACATCCTCGAGCCTATCCAAGGGCACATTCCTGTTCTTTTCGGCCCCTACATGGACACGCAGCCCGAACTCGTCGATCTAGTGCTTGAAGCAAAAGCGGGAAAACAGATCGGCGCTCATGAAATTGGCTCAAGTCTCCTCGAGCTTCTCGAGCCAAACACCTATCAGGCCTATCAAAAGAATGCAGCAGCTCTTGCAGCATCGTGCCAAGGCACAAGTAAAAGCACATTAGAAAAAATTCTCTTTAGCAAATAGATAGAAAATTTTATCGTTTAGGGAACGTTTTCAAAAGTTTTTAATGTTTGGGCTGACGTGAAAGCTCCCGCGGTTGAGTTCTCGCAAAAGGGGTAGTATGAATCCAATACAACCCCTTTTGCGAGAAGCTCAACCCCGGGGCTTTGACGCAGCCGAAACATCAAAAACTTTTGAAAAGGTTCCCTTGCATGAACAAAATATTTTGTGCTCTATTTTTGACTCTCAGTTCCTTAGCCTTTGCTGAATACACCATCGGTGTCAGGCATATTGAACCGGGTGGAATCGGTTATAACAAGGGATATAGTTCACTAGACCTGTTACTGACTCCTGCGTGCGGCTGCCCAAATTGGGTCGTGTTTGCTGATTTGCGAGGCCATATTTTCAACGATGGGAAATATGCAGCCAATGCAGGCTGGGGAGTGCGATGGCTTCCCGAGTGTTCCAGCCGAGTCTATGGGGTGAATTTCTTCTACGATTATCGCCAAACCCATAAAAGACCCTACAATCAAGTTTCCATGGGCCTAGAAGCACTGGGAGAGTGTTGGGATTTTCGCATCGATGGCTATTTGCCTGTTGGTGCGAAACGATCGCGCGCGTTCGATTTCGCCTTCGATTTCTTTCCTGAGGACAATAGCTTTCTATTAACAGGGAAGCATGAACTGGCGATGAAGGGCTTGGATGCAGAAGTGGGCTACCATTTTAACGAAATGTGTCTGTTCGACCTCTATGCGGCGATCGGACCCTATTTCTATGCTCCGGGCAAATTTGGCGACAATACCTTTGGGGGGCGCCTGCGCGCGCTTGCGACTATTTGCACCTACGTTACCCTCGAGGGAAATGTGAGCTACGACCATATCTTCAAGTGGATTGGCCAGGGCGCCCTTGCATTGAATTTCTCCTTCGGTGGACGCAAGGAGGTCTGCTCAGACCTATTGTATCAACCCGTCTGGCATAACGAGATCATTGTTATCGATCGCCATCGCAATAAACTCTAGAGAGGTCCCATAAGATGAAATTCTTCTTGTTTTTAGCAGCTTCTACAGTAGCATGTGCTGAATCTTTTCCGACCGCAACTCCTATTAAACACATCATCCTGATTTTCCAGGAGAATAGAACGTTTGATCACTACTTCGGAACCTACCCTATTGCGCAAAATAATCCGGGGGAAACCCCATTCTATTCCAAAAAACGTACTCCCTCTGTGAATGGACTGACTAATTCCTTGCAAACAAACAATCAGAACCTAAGGCAGCCTTTTCGCTTATCGCCCTCGCAAGTTAATTTAGGGAACCCCTTGCACGACTACGCGACGTTGCAGCTGGCGGGGGATAAAGGGCTAATGGACATGTTTGTTCAGGTGCAGTTTCCAGGACCCCTTGTCGATCCAACAGTTGTAATGGGATATTATGATGGAAATACCGTAACGGCTTTATGGAATTACGCCCAATTTTTTTCCATGAGCGACAACTATCATCAATCAGGAATAGGACAATCTGCAGCAGCAGCGATCAATCTCATTTCGGGTAATACTTCCGGTGCCACTCCTCTCAATATTTTAGATAAAGTGGTGAATGGAACGCTAATCAATGACATCGATCCGCAGTTTGACAAATGCTCAAATCCGCTTTTAACTGCCGCATTGGATGGAATAAATTTAGGGAATTTATTAAACGCGAATGGTATTACGTGGGGCTTTTTTGAGGGAGGTTTTGCTAATTGTAGTGCGACGCATGATTACAATGGAACGCCGATTATCGATTACGTGCCTCATCACAACCCATTCCAGTATTACCAGTCGACTTCCAATCCTAACCATCTTCCGCCCAGTTCGCCCGACATGATTGGCAAGACAGACCAAGCCAACCATCTCTATGATATTTCAGATTTCTGGACTGTCATGGAATCGGGAAATCTGCCCGCCGTTTCCATTCTCAAAGCTCCAGCTTTTCAAAATGGACATGGGGGCAACTCCAACTCACTCTTAGAGCAGACATTTTTTGTCCCGATTATCAACAAGCTCCAGACGCTTCCTCAGTGGAAGAACATGGCGATTATTATTGCTTACGACGATGGGGGTGGGTGGTATGACCACGAGCCTTTTCCGATCGTCAACGACTCGCAAATCGCTCAAGATCAGTATACCGCTCCAGGCGAAGTGGGAACGCATATGCCGCTGGGAAATTTACAGGGCCGTCCGGGGTATGGATTTCGCCTGCCGTTTATTTTGATCTCCCCGTGGGCGAAGTCAAATTTTGTTGATAATACCCTCATCGATCAGACATCTGTCCTTAGATTTATCGAGGATAACTGGTTTTTAGGTAGAATAGGCAATTTTTCCTATGATGGATTTTCTGCTCCCATAACGAATATGTTCAATTTTAAAGAGAGAGAAATGCGCTTTCTCTTCCTCAGCCCGACTACAGGAGCGATAGAGTACAAGGGGAAATAAGTTGTAGCAATTTCTGCCTTCTGGTATCGTCTAGAACTTCGATTTATCGCGGGGTGGAGCAGTGGTTAGCTCGTTGGGCTCATAACCCAAAGGCCGGAGGTTCGAATCCTTCCCCCGCTATTTTTTATTTGAGGCGGTATAGCTCAGCTGGTTAGAGCAACGGAATCATAATCCGTGGGTCGTTGGTTCAAGTCCGACTGCCGCTATTCCCCCAGCTGTTCACCTAAAAATCATGTTTTCTCCCAGACTAAAAGGATCCCTACTTATCCTCATGGCAGCTTGCGGTTACGCGACTGTAGCTATTTGGGCAAAATGGATTTTTAATGAGAACATTTCCATGTACAACGCCCTTATCTGGCGTTTCGGGGGAGCGGCTCTTCTTCTCTGGTTTTTTCTCTTCTTCCAAAAGCGCGTCCATCTCCCTTTTAAAAAGCGGATGACCTGCTTTTTAATCGGCGTTGTAGGAGATGCTCTCCAAACTTCGCTTTTCTTTTTCTCGATAGCTCGCATTGGAGCCTCTCTTGCCACGATATTGGTCTACACCTTTCCCTTTTTTGTCTTCTTGATCCAGCGCTTTGTTTTCAAACAGGCAGCCTCACGCATGCAATGGGTGAGCTTGGGAGTCTCGTTTTTGGGGTGTATATTAGTCATTAACCCTTTTACGCCGATCACACCCTCTCCTGAGTATTGGACAGGCGTTTTCTTTGGCTTAGGCACAGGGGTTGCCTACGCCTGCTATATTGCATTTGGAGCGCATTTTACCAAAAATCTGCCTGCGTTGAATGCCAGCGCGCATCTCACGACTGGAGCGTTCACGAGTTTTCTAATCCTCGCCTTTACGCAGGGGACAGTGGCTCTCCCCGCCACGCAAACAGAGTGGACCCTTGCAGCCTTATTAATGCTCGCCGGCACCCTGATTCCGCTTCTCTGTTTGATCAAGGGGATGCAGCTGATTGGCGCAACCCAGACTTCTCTACTATTTACTATCGAACCGGTCATCACCGTCTCGATAGCAGCACTTCTTTTACATGAGCCCCTTACCTGGACCAATGTTCTTGGAGCTCTTCTTGTCCTTACCTCTGCCTTTCTCATACAGAAACGAAAAGCAAGGCCAAGTGAGAAAGCTAGCGTCTTAGAGAATTTCTGATAAAATGAAAGAAGATGAAAGCGATCTTTACTCTATTGCGAGAAAGGTGAGATTCGTCATCTCCTTTTAGGCTGCTTTGCCATTTCCGCAGTCTGCACCGTTGGAATGAGTACAGAGATCACGCCGCCTCTTCGGATATGCGATCTCGACTCGTAATGAAATCGGAAAAAACGCGTGAGGAAGAAATGGGAGTAGAATTGGACGTTTCAAAATGAGTTTTACTACTATTGTTTGCACTGAATATGACATTTTCCCTACAAAATTTCATAAAACTATAAATCGTAAAGGAGTTTTATACGAGGCCCAGTAAAATGCTGGGCCTTAACATCGTTAATTAAAATCAAACTGGTTATAGTTGTAATTAAAATTATAATGATACACTTCTTTTGGAGGTTCTTTGAAGCTAGAATGGTAATCAGCTACGAAAGCAGAAAAGATTTTGAGCAGGCGGCTGTCCACTTCTAATAGACGATGGTTGAGTTTTACAGCCCAGGAGCTCACATCTCCATACGCATCACCAGTCAGTTCTGCGAGAACAACGCTCTCATCCAGGGGAGATACGATCAATAGGTTAGCCTTTTCGCTATTGAGGTAAGCAATGCCTCGTGTTTCGCCCATAGGACCGTAGAACATAAATTTCGCACGCGCTTTTGTGAGCGTTTGGCCTTGGATTAAACCTAAATAGCGAGAAGAAGCATCGTAGATGTCGATTTCCACTCCCCAAGAGAAGAGGAAGCCCAATGAGAAAAAGCGGGTAATGCCGCGCGCTTCGAAATTGTCTTGAACGCTGTAGAGATCGTAATAGTAGCGCGGGCAAAGAAGACCGGTGCGCACCACTCTTCCGACCGAGCTGTTGCCATTTTTGAAATCAAAGTCAGCGGAAGTAGAAAAGAGGGGACTGTTTTTAATCACTCGCCAGTTTTCTGCCGGTTCATCTGTTGGCGCAGAGAAACCTTGGCTGAGTACTAACATGGAAGCTAGAAGAGAGGTGATAAACTTCATAATATTCTCCAATTCGGATGTTACGATGCGAAAAATTTTAGTGAAGAAGCGAGGCAAAAGTCTAGCAAAAATTCGTGCTTTATTTTTTAGATTCATTTCAGGTAGCATCTTTTCCTTCTATGACGACATCGCCAATGCCACTTACACCAGATACCCAAAGCTCTACTCAGAGTGTGGAAGATCATCATTCTGATAAAATGGAGCTGGAAATCGATCCAAAGCTCCGGATCCGCGCCTTTCTCGATAGGGTAAAAGGCAGCGTCTTTGCAGCTTATTTAGGCAGTAATCCTGAAGCAAAAAAAGATCGCCTAGCGAATCAGCTGCATCGCACCTGGTATAATGTGTCTCGTTCTCTTACAAGAGATGATGAGGCGGTTATTATGCATCGCAATGCAACCCATGCTTTAACCGAATGCACGACCTTTCATCCCCACCAGTCCGTCTATTGCATTACCATGAAAGAGCTTCTTTCCTGTTTCACTTTTAGAGATCAGCACACCTTGGGAGCGCATACATTTTCCATAAGCTCGAAACAGGGAAAACGCAAAACGATGGAAGATGTCTGCTTGGCGAAAGGTAATCTATTCGCCATTTTTGATGGACATGGTGGCGTAAGCGTCGCGGATTATGCCTGCCGTCGTGTATTTGAAGAAATTCCACAACTTATCCAAACGCATTCGGTCTATTCCGCATTTGACCAGATCTTTAAAAAGATCAATGAAGAAATAAAAAGCAATGCTTCATTGCGTTGCGGCAGCACGGCATTGACCTGGTATATCCATCCAATGACACATGAAATTACACTCGCTTCAATCGGTGATTGTAAACTAGGCCTCTGTCGCCGGATTGACGATAAGTGGACCTACATTCCGCTCTCTTCGGATCGCAGTTGGAATCATCTTAAAGAAGCCCTGCGCGCAGCCTATATTAAGAATGAACCATCGATGGTTCAGGAGTGGTGTACCTCTCTATCTCCTACTCATTTAAGATTTCCTAATCCAATGACCGGAATAAATTGTAGCCGTGCTCTAGGCGACCATGTTTTAAATGAAATTACGGCTCAAATCTTTGAAGGGAATGATTTTCCTGGGGTATTGGGAGTGCCCAAAATCGCCCATTTCTATGCCCAGAAGGGGGATATACTTGTCGGCTCTTGTGACGGCGTTATTCTCACTGTAAAGCAACTTCTTGAGCGGGTGGAACGCTTTGCGGATAAGCCTTCTATCGATCTCGCTGATATAATAGTTAACGATTCTTTAGAATTGGGATCTACCGACAACACGACTGCGATTGTTGTAAGATTTGTCTAATTATTGATAACTAAGCTGGCATTTGTTATAATATAACAATTATGTCAGTTAGTGAAGTTGTTTTTAAAGTTCCATCTAAGCGTCCTGCCCCGCAGGAAGATCTAGCCCCACCGGCCAAAAGGGTCAAAAAGGAAGAACAAATATCGTCTTTCTTTTCCGCCGCTATCAAAGCGATCGCTGCGCAAATCGAGTCATTTTCCAGTAAATCACTAAATAGCAAAGAGTTGAGTGTAGACTCCTTAATCAATATAAAAGCTTTTATTTATTTTCGATTAGGAGATTTAGCAGCAGCCAGTGACCATGTGCCATATGCTGAGAATCATTATCAAACGGCCTATTCTTTGCAGCCAAACCTCGCATTACGAGCACGTATTCTATTTTCTCGTTACGAATTGCATCTTGAGAATCAAAATCCTGCTAAGGCTCTGAAATGCCTCAAAAAAAACAGTCATGTTTTATCCCAAGATAGTTTGCCAGAAAAATCCGGGTCTCTTCCAAAAGAGGAATTTTGCAAACAATTAATCGAAAACGTGACCATAATCTTCAATAACTTTCAGATGTTGGGTGCAAATAATCTCGATTTTTTTCAACTCCGAATAGCAATGAGAGAAATCCGCTCTTTCATATGTTTAAAATGTGCCGAACCGCTCACCACAGGTCAAGAGAAGATGGAAGCTTATCAAATGGCGCTTGCGATTCGATTATTATATTCTCCTCGCAGATTTGATGCTCCTAAGCCAGATGCTTCAATAGAAGAAAAAATACACCATTATGAGCAGATTTTAAACCCTCCAATTAACTTAAAAGATATTCGTGCAAAAAACTTCTGTTTATTGGGCGACTTTTATAGAGTGCTAAAAAATAAAGACCTGGCAGTCGAGCACTATGAAAAGGCAATGAAACATGTTTCTTCTCCAGATTTGCGAGATGTCATCGCATATGGTCTAGAAAGGGCAAGTGCTCTGTAACAAAAGTTTTTGCCGTTTTTTCTAGTGTGAAAACTCCCGGCGAAGAGATGCGCAAAAAATAATTTTCCAAAAAAGTCATGTGGCCTTTATCCTTTCTTTATTAAAAAGAGAGGATGTATGTATAAGATCGCGCTATGTCTCCTTTGCACTACCTTAGGGATGCAGGGATTTGCTGGACCAATCATAAAACCTGTCCCTCCATTAGTAACGAAGAGCTTCGATACAGAATCTGATCAGCGCATCCAAAGCGTCATCAACGCTACAGAGTTCAACAACACGATGGTGAACTACCGTCACATGAACAAAACGTATGAAATTTACGTTGTCCGCAACCCCCACAATCAGCTGATCTGGGCTGTTGGACTTTCCGATCCCATTTCTTGCCCACTTGCTATCAGCTCTCTAAGGTACATTCCACAGGAGCTTAAATGGCATATCGAAGACCTTATCCCCGATGCATTAAAGAATAGCGCAGATACCCTTATCGATCTTTCAGATCGCAGAAAATTGATGCCGTCTGTTTATGCCGGGCTGCATCCCATCGTATATGCAGAAAGGGTTGACGATCCCTATTTTGATGCAGATATCAGAGCTGCATTTTCTTCCATCGATTGTGTCAATAAAGTCTATCACTACTACCTAAATGGCAGGTTTTATAATGTGCGCATTATGCACAATCCAGAAGTCCTATATCTGACCGCCAAAAAAACATTTACCCTTTCAGGTCGAGAGAGATCCATGGAGGTTCCGTTTAATTACAAGTATGGCCTATTTACGGACCGCGTTGCTCCGCAGGAGCTGATCGACCATGTATCGAGTCTAATCACAGGCATCTCTTATTGGGATTGGTATTTTAATTATCAAATCCAAAATGGCACCCTTGTCCAGTATGAAGAAAGGGATTATTTGGGAGCCAATACGACGCGTATTACTACCTATGATCTCGATACGTGGTTTGAGTTTTTAGAAGATCCGCGACCATAAAAAGTTTTATATAATTATAATAATAGAGGCATTCTGATATAATGCTCGTTATTATGACGAGTGTAATTAATTCATTTAAGCAAGACGCATCTACTAATAATTGGGCTGATCGCTCATGGGAAATCGGTAAAGAAGTCGTCCAAACAGCGACTCCATTCTTAGCGCTCTATAAGCCTTTTAGTTTTCCGCTTGCTATTGGAACGGGAGCACTTCGCATTGGCAGCTCAGTTGTTCTTCTGGCCCAAGCAAGGACGCCAGAAGAGCTCTTCTCCGAGTCATTTCGCACTGCAATTGCAGTGATTAGCTTAGCCGGTACGATTTTTGCTCATCCTCTCGGCCTTTTAATCTCTACAAGCTATGACGTCATTCTCGAGCTTTATACTCTCAGTCAAAATGTAAAAGACGGAAAGAGTGCCGAAGCCCTACAATCATGCCTGAAAATTGTTTCACACATTCTCTATTTGTCTCTATTTGTGAAAGGAAGTCTCGAACTCGCACTCTGTTTCTTTGCCGTCCAAATGGTGACGGGCCTCCTCGAGGCGCGCCATGAATTTGCAGAGGGCCGCTATATTGCAACCGCTGGCCACGTCATCATGACTGCTCTACGCGGGGCGCAATTAGGGTGTCAGGTTCAAGCGCTCGAAGCGAAATTCGTCGTTGGGAAGCTCGCAGAAAAATGGCAATTCCCCTCCGATCACTTGCCTGTTGGAGCACAGGTGGGTAATGCGCGTGTAGTTTCCTGGAACATCCTCAATGATCATTTTATGTCCTGGGTCACTGAAAAGGATTCCCAAGGGCTCAATGGTTCAATGATTTCGCAGTTGGATAATCTGCCCAGCCAGAAATATCCCCAGCTCACAATGCGCGATGAGCTTGTGATGGATTATCTGCTCCAGATCATCAATGATCCAGTGAATGGCGCTCATTTGATTCTTGCGCTTCAAGAGTGCAGCCCGGAATTTATCCGCGCCTTCCAGAGCAGATTACCTCTTTCAATGGGCATCGTATTGTCCGATCCCCAGTTGAAGCTGAAAGACCACAATATCGTGATTTACAATAGAGAAGCGTTTACCTATGTGCCGGAAGAGAGCGCGATTGCTTTAGCCTTTCCGAACACCGACCCGAAACGCACACTCATGGACCTCATGTTTATTGACAATGCAAGTCAGGAAAAGATGCGCGTCATTAACGCGCACCTACCCGGTGATCCCCTCAATCCGGGGACATTTGACTATGCGCATTATCTCATGACAAATTTGAGACAAGACTGCACAACCATTGCACTGGGCGATATGAATTTTACAGAAGAAGAGATGCAGCTCGCTTTCGATCGTGAGGGTGGCGCTCCCTTTAGAAATCTAGTGGGTTACAATACTAACATCGGGGCAAATACCTTTGAGGCCAAATCGATCGACCACATCTGGGTCAATACCAAGCTGCCGTGTGCAGGAATGCAACCCAACGAAGTTCTATCTGGATTACAGTCCACAGTCGATCTTCTTACGCCCACTTATTGGCGCAATTTAGAAGCGGCGGAATTGGAACTCATTCAGCTAAAAAACATGCGCTAATTTCGTAAAATAGGGTATTGTTTTTTCTATGGAATGTCCCTGCTGGAGTAAGAAACCCTATCAAGAGTGCTGCAAGCGCTATCACGACGGAGCCCTGCCTGAGAATGCTCTGCTTCTCATGCGCTCGCGCTATGCGGCCTATGCGATGCATCTGGCCGATTACATCATTCAGTCCACTCATCCCTCCAATCCCGGGTATTCACCCGATTTTGTTCGCTGGCGACAGGATATCTTACACTTCTGCCAAAGCACCCACTTCGAAGGGCTGCAGATCCTGGAATTTGTGGATGGGGAAGAAAATGCGACCGTAACCTTCCGCGCTATTTTAAAGCGTGAAAATAAAGATGTTTCTTTTACTGAAAAAAGCCATTTTATTAATGTAAACGGTAAATGGTTTTATATTGATGGAGTTATTAAACAGTGATATAATACCCGCTAAATTAAAGGCGGTATTATGTCGGTTCAAAATAATTATTTTCCCTCAAAACAATTTGATAATACAGATTCTTACGGAGATCTAGCACTGCGTTTGGGCAAATCTGCCCTGCCCTTTTTCAAGTTATATCCTCCCTTTTCCCTTCCCGCCACGTTAGTAAATATTTCATTACGCACCTACACGACGCTTTCCGATACCAAAATGGACTATTATGCCCTCCACGCGACTCTGGCTGTAGCGGCATTGGCGGCAACTCTTCTTCTCCATCCGGTGGGTATGCTCATTACCTCCGGTCATGACATGCTCAACGACCTGATGTTCCTAGCGGCCCATCTGCAGGCAGGGGAGTATGCTGAGGCTTTCGAGAACATGGCTCATTGCCTCAATAGCGCGCTTTTCATCGGTGTGCTGGCCGGAGGGCCTGTTCAGGTCCTGATCGCTTCGCTGGCTCTTCAAATGTGTTTAGGCGTTTACCACTCTATACAAGAATTTAGAAAAGGCAACCGCATTGAAGGATTTGCTCACCTTACGATGGCATTGATCTGTGGCTATCAACTTAAAAAAGTCATTACCCGGCTCCAAAAAGAGCCCGATATGAAAATCTTGAGTACGCACGATTCGAAAATCGATAAAATTAAAATTACTTGGGATTTTGATCCGATTACAGACATGTGGAACAGCTGGGCCGTTTTTCGATTGGCCGATGGCAGTCTGTGGAAAGTCGATGGCAATGCCTATTTAGGCGCAAATTGGGACATTGGCGATCACATCACGATCGAGCAAGATGGCGACCGCTGGATGGCTTACAATCATTCAAGAAACTCCTCCTATCAAGTTTATCTTAAACATTGACCTGCAATTAGTAATTTACTACAATATTTAAGATAGTTAAATAAAAATACGCGGAGCTGTAATAAATGACTACATTGTCAACAAGTCTTGTTCATCGTGAATATAAAAACGATATAAAAATCGAAAGAAAAGATAATTCTTGGACTGAACTGGGCAAACGCCTAGCAGTCAACTCAGTTCCTTTTTTGAGTCTCTATAAACCTTTTAGTTACCCTGTCATGATCGGCACGAGTGCGCTTCGCGTCTATTCTGCCGTTTCTAACCTCGTCGCTTCCTCTCAGAATCCTTGGAAAAACGTCAGCTATGACCTGATGCAAACAACGATTGCTGTGACAGCTCTTGCCTTCACTATTTTCGCCTTCCCGATCGGTATGCTCATCACAACAGGACACGATCTCATGAACGAGACGATCCAGCTCGGTTACAATGTCTACGGCGGCCAGTACGTCCAGGTTTTCGAAAATATGGCTCATATTGCAAGCAGTGGGCTCTACGCAGCCGTTCTCCTCACTGGCTTTGGAACGGTTCAAGTTGTGATCGCTTCTCTATCGGCTCAGATCGCTCTCGGCCTTTACCATGCGGTAAAAGAATTCAATAAGGGCAATAACGTCGAAGGTCTTGCTCATCTCGGTATGGCAGCCGTGCGCAGCATGCAGCTTGCGCAAGTCATCGAAGCAGCTAAGCCATTGCCTGCTCCCACACAATACCATTCAAAGATCAAAAGCATGTATGGGCAGGATTGGAATAACATAACGGTTTTACTAGAAGATGGGACCAAATGGCAAATCTCCGGTCGATATTTGTATAACTGGAGACAAGGCGATCATGTGGACGTTCTCATGAAAGACGGACAGTGGGTTTTCATTAACAGCACAAGAAGTAATATGGGCTATAACGATTTTTATAACGCTAAAAAAGCCTAATTATTGAGCGCAGGGGACATCTCCTGCGCTTTTTTTATGGAGAAATAATGAGCGTACAAACTTATTACATGCATCGTGAATATAAAAACGATGTAACCGTTGAAAGGAAGGATAATTCTTGGACTGAACTAGGCAAACGCCTGGCAGTCAACTCAGTTCCTTTTTTAAGTCTATATAAGCCCTTTTCTTTCCCGGTCATGGTCGGCACAAGCGTGCTTCGCGTCTATAGTGCTGTCTCTAATCTCATCGCTTCTTCTCAGAATCCCTGGAAAAACGTCAGCTACGACCTGATGCAGACAAGCATCGCTATCACAGCCCTTGCCTTCACGATTTTCGCCTTCCCGATCGGCATGCTGATCACCACAGGTCACGATCTCATGAACGAGACGATCCAGCTTGGATACAATGTCTACGGCGGAGAATACGTTCAGGTTCTCGAAAATCTAGCTCACATTGCAAATAGCGGACTCTATGCAGCTGTTCTCCTCACGGGCTTTGGAACTGTTCAGGTTCTGATCGCTTCTCTCTCAGTTCAGATCGCACTGGGCGTTTACCATGCGGTTAAGGAATTTACTAAGGGCAATAATATCGAAGGTCTAGCGCACCTCGGCATGGCAGCTGTGCGCGGCATTCAGCTCAAACAGATCCTCTCTATACCAGCCCCTACTTCTCTTGGAAAACCCATAAACCATATGAATCAGCGCATCACAAAGATTGAGTTTAAGGATTATGGCCAGGCTTACATCACATTAGAAGACGGGTCTAAATGGCTCGTTCATGGGAATTGGAGAGTCTACCAATGGAGAACAGGCGATCGAATCGACATGGAGTTTAAACAACTGCCCTACTTTGATTCATACAATTGGGTCGCTAAAGGGTTTAATGCAACGAGGATAAAGTAATGAGCATACTAACGAATTATGCGCACCGCGAATACAAAAACGATGTGGAGAGTGATTTTGGCAAGCGTCTTGCTGTAAGCGCGCTGCCTTTCTTGAGCCTCTACAAGCCGTTTAGTTTTCCTATCATGGTTGGCACAAGTGCTCTGCGCGTCTACACGTGCTGGCAGAACAATGATACTCTGCAAACCACGTTAGCTGTCAGCGCTCTTGTTTTTACCATTTTTGCCTTCCCTATTGGGATGCTGATCACAACAGGACAAGATCTTTTCAATGAGATTAAACAACTGGGCCAAGATGATCAGTTCATCGAACACTTGGCGCATATTGCCAATAGCGGACTTTATGCCGCTTTAATTCTCACGGGATTTGGATCGCTCCAGCTCATAGTCGCTTCGCTTTCTATGCAGATCGCATTGGGCCTATTTCATGCCATTAAAGAGTATAACAAAGGTAATACGATCGAAGGTCTGGCTCATCTTGGAATGGCAGCGATTCGCAGTTTGCAACTCTCATACGTGCTCGGAACTACGCACACCAGTCAATCGACAGAAGTGCGTCCTCAGCAGGTAGAACCTTTTAATACGCGGATTGCTCATATCGAAAGGGGAGAAGATGGTATTGCACTCTATACAATGGCAGATGGATCAGAGTGGCAATCTGGATTCAAGCCAAGTTGGAAAGTAGGCGATAATCTGTTCATCAAGCAGGTGGGTGGAACATTATGGTACGCCGTCAATGAAGACTATTTTGGCGACTATATCGTTATTACGAGGAAATAATAATGGCCCTGTCGACAAGTTATATCCATCGCGAATACAAAACCGATGTTTCAATTGGCGCAAATGACGATTCTTGGACGCATTTAGGTAAGCGTCTAGCAGTCAGTGCAGTTCCTTTCTTGAGTCTCTACAAACCCTTTAGTTTTCCCATTATGGTCGGAGCAAGTGCACTGCGCGTCTATACGTGTATGCAGAACAATGACACTCTTCAAACAACAATTGCAGTCACTGCTCTTGCGTTCACCATTTTTGCCTTCCCCGTAGGTATGCTCATTACCACAAGCCACGACCTCTTCAATGAGACCATTGAATTCGGGTACAACGTTTATAACGCAGAATACGCACTGGCTCTCGAAAATTTAGCGCATGCGGTCAACAGCGCGCTTTATGCAGCTGTTCTTCTCTCTGGATGTGGATCTCTTCAACTGCTTGTCGCTTCGCTCTCTCTTCAGATCACTCTGGGAATTTGTCATGCAGGTAAGGAATTCTATAAGGGCAACAATATCGAAGGTCTCGCTCATCTTGGTATGGCTTTGATACGCGGCATACAGCTTTCGCACGTTATGACTCCCCCAAAGCCTGTGCTATCGCTTAGACCTGTTACACCTCCAGCTCCTACACCGGTGCCAGTACCTATGCCACCAACTCCTGAACCTGTCGGTTATTATTCTACTATTCTAAATGGGGCGACTTACATGTTTAAAGTTGGTGTCACTTTAGCTGATGGCACTTCTTGGAATTTTAGTGGCACCTATAAAACAGTACAGCCAGGTTGGCGTGTGTATGTGTTCTTTTCGGAAGGGAATTGGTACTTTAAGCTAGACAATGGCAATGTATTTAAAGTGAAAAAAGGCTGGTTTTAGAGCTCTTTTTCTGCTTGTTTCAAGTACTTGTAAAACGTCGTTTGGGCGTTGTACGAAGAGATAATATACCCTTCCTTACCTCCAAAAATTCCCCCTTTCAAGATGTAGCTCTTAAAAAAGGCGAACCAGCTGTGCAGTAAGATGCTTAAAAAAGAGCGAGGTTTGCCGGGATGTTGCTTGGCAAAAAGCGTCGTGTAGTGCTGCATTTTGCTTAAGAAGTCGCTCGTTTCCAAATAGGGCGTATGGATCAGTGGAGCGTGGAGCTTCACTTCATTTAATTTCAGGATTTTTTCATGGACGAGATCGTCGCTGAAGCGCGTTTTTGTGCGGTTATAGAGGCGCACGACTCTATCCGGATGCCACCCGGCGCACCACTTGATATGCTTTTGATTGTAGTAGTTGTGGCGCGGAAGTGAGTAGACGCAGTTGGGGTCCAGCGCGAGATTATTTAATTCGTCGATAAGGGCAGGAGATAGGCTCTCATCTCCATCTATCGAGAGAATCCAGTCGTAAGAGGCGAGTGCGGCTGCCATGTTGTGCATCGGTCCAAAGCCGGTGAAGATATCCTCTTCGTGGCAGGTGACATTGGAAAAGTGGCTGGCGATGGCAAGCGTATCGTCGGTCGAACCTGAATCGAGGATCAGGACTTCAGAAAATGTTCCCAGCGATTCTAGAGTGCGTTTTAAGGTGCGCGAGCAGTTTTTTGTGAGTATAGTGACTGTAATCATGGAAAAATTATATAGTTTCGATCAGGAGAGATGCAATGGAAAGATGTCTGAAAAAGAGTTATACGTTTGACGATGTGGCCCTCGTGCCGCAATTTAACAATGTCCCTTCGCGCACAGAGCCCTCTCTTGAGACTTGGCTAACGAAAAAATTGAAAATGAATATTCCGCTGCTCTGTTCCAACATGGATACGGCGATTTCCGAGGAGCTGGCCGATATTTTGATCGAAGAGGGGAGTTTCCCCATCTTCCACCGCTTCACCACGATAGAACAGCAGAAAAAATGGGTCAAAAAGTATGGCGCCCAGATGTTTATCTCCTGCGGGATACAAAAGCTCGACGAGACAAGGGCGCTATTAGACCTGGGTGCGGCCGGTGTCTGCATCGATGTGGCGCATGGCCACTCAGACCGCATGTTCAACTACATCCAAGAGATCAAGCGCACCCATCCTGATAAAGAGGTGATCGCGGGCAATGTGTGTACGCCTATGGCCTATCACGATCTGGTGAACGCGGGTGCGGACGCCGTTAAGGTCGGTGTCGGTCCCGGCGCTGCGTGTACGACGCGCATTGTCACAGGTTTTGGCGTGCCGCAGTTTTCTGCTATTGCGGACTGTGCGGAAGTCGCCGAAAAGCTGCGCGTGCCACTGATTGCTGATGGAGGGATCCGCAATAGCCGCGATCTGGTTCTGGCGCTGGCTGCCGGAGCGAGTTCAGTCATGATCGGCAAGCTCTTTGCTCTCACAGAGGAGAGCGCGGCGGTCAAAAAACAGACTCCTGAAGGTGCCTTTGCCAAGTTCCGCGGGCAGGCGAGCGCTGATTTTCAAAATGAATATTACGGTGGTCTTAAAGAAAAGACTGTAGCCGAGGGGATCGATTTTTGGGGCCCTGTCAGCGGAAGTGCCAAGCAGCTGATCAATCAGCTCATGGGCGGCCTGCGCAGCGGTCTGACCTACGGAGGAGCGCGCAATATTAAAGAATTGCAGCGCAAAGCGGAATTTGTCGAGGTGACCCCCGCTTATATCTTCGAGAGCTTTCCGAGGCCCTCCAAAGAAAAATTTTAGGGTTGGGTGAGCTCCATTAAGGGAGTATAATACTCAGGATGCGATTAGACCTTTTGCGCAAAGAGCTCGGCAGCTATACGATGAGCGAGCGGCTCTTTATCCTTTTTGCCATGCTCGTCAACTTTCTCATCTGCGCCGAGTATGCGATCGTCCGTCCGGTGAGCAACTCTCTATTCATCCAAGCATTTGGCGCAGAGCTTTTCCCCTACGCATGGCTCGCAACGGTTCCGCTCAATATCCTGATCGTCTCTCTCTACAATTCGCTACTGCCGCGCCTCGGCTGTTTTAAACTCTTTTTTGTGAGTATTGTGGTCGTAGCGGGGGGCAACCTCTTCTTCGCCTGCTTTTTTGAACGCTTCGCCTCGCTTCCGTTTATTTTTTATGTGTGGAAGGAGCTCTACGTTCTTCTCATGTTCCAGCAGCTATGGTCGGTGATCCATTCGACGGTCCAGATCGACCGCGCCAAATACCTCTATGGCTTTTTCTTTGGCATCGGCGGTCTCGGCTCGCTCTTTGGCAGCGCCTTTCCCGGTTTTTTTGCCGTGACCTATGGCTCGGAAAAGCTGCTCTTCCTCTCTTGCCCGCTCTACCTCTTTCTGCTCTTATTCTACTGGCGTATGACGCGCCATGCGGCGGTTCATCATGTGACGACCGAGTTCAAACGCCATAGTGTCGCTTCCCTGCAGAGTTTTCTCCACGGCTGCCAATTGATCGCGCGCTCTAGATTTTTAATTTTTGCTCTGTTAATTGTGGTGCTGATGCAGTTTTCGTCGGCACTTATCGATTTTCAGTTCAACGCGTTCCTCGGCAAGACCATTGCCGACAAGGATCTGCGCACAGAATATGGCGCGCGCGTGCTCGGCATCGTGCACGCTCTCACCGTTTCGATGCAGTTCATCGGGAGCTATTTCCTCATTCGCCTCGTCGGGCTGAAGCGGAGCTATTACGCTCTGCCTCTACTGATCGGCGGCGGGGTACTCTCCTACGCGCTTTTCCCCCTCTTTCCGCTGCTCGGCCTATCCTACATCGCCGTTAAATCACTCGATTTCTCCCTGTTTGGCATCTTAAGGGAGATGCTCTATGTGCCTCTCAAGAGCGATGAGAAGTTCCGCGCCAAAGCCGTGATCGATATTTTTGCCTACCGCAGCGCCAAAGCTCTTGCCTCTTTCTTGATCCTCGCTCTCCAAGTGTTTTTCATCGACGTCAGCCCCATCTTGACCTATACGACCTTGGGCTTAAGCGGCCTCTGGATTGCAGTCACCGCCTGGAACTTTAAACGGGCTGTGGCATGAAGAACCCTCTGCGCTATTTAGAAGATCCGCTGCTCAATAAAGGGACAGCCTTTACGCAAGAGGAGCGTAATCAGCTCGGTCTTAATGGACTTTTACCCTATCACGTCTCCACCATCGAAGAGCAGGTCAACCGCCGCTACAGCAACTTCTGCGCTCAGGAGAATATGCTGGCCAAATACCTCTTTTTGAGCGGCCTGCAGAATCGCAATGAGATCCTCTTCTACCGTCTGGTGCTGGAACATGTCACAGAAATGGTCCCCCTCATCTACACACCGACCGTCGGCGACGTGTCCAGCAAATATAGCCTCCTCTACCACGAGCCGCGCGGCCTCTACCTCTCTTTTCCCCAGCAGGACAAGATAGATGAGATGATCGATAACTATCCCTTCGACGATATCGATGTGATCGTCGTGACGGATGGCGAGCGCATTTTGGGCCTCGGCGACCTTGGAGTGGGGGGGATGGCCATTCCGGTTGGTAAACTGGCGCTCTACACAGTGTTTGGGGGGGATTCATCCCGCACGCACCCTTCCGATCATTCTCGACATGGGCACCAACAACGCGGACCTGCTCAAAGACCCCCTCTATATCGGCTGGCGCAACCAGAGAGTCAATGGAGCCGCTTACGAAGAATTCGTCGACAAATTTATCCGCGCCATCAAGCGCCGCTATCCCAACGTGCTCTTGCAGTGGGAAGACTTTGCTAAGCCGCATGCATGGAACCTTCTCGAAAAATACCGGCGTCAGATCTGCTCCTTTAACGATGATATTCAGGGCACAGCGGCTGTCGTGCTTGCTGCAGTAGCCAGCGCTGCTACTGTTAAGGACCAGCGCTTTGCCGTTCTCGGCGGCGGATCAGCAGGACTCGGTATCTGCAACCAGATCGTGCGCGCCATCTCTTTAGAGACAGGTCTTGCCGAAGAAGCTGTGCGCAAGCAGTTTTACGTGGTCGACATCGACGGACTGATCCATACCGGTTTGACCAAGATCGAACCGAATCAGCGTCCCTTTGCTCATGAACAGCACGAGTTAAAAACCTGGAAAGTTAAAAACCCGCAAAAAATCTCTCTTCTAGAGGTGATCGAGAATGTGCATCCGACGGTTCTGATCGGTGTTTCAACGCAGCCGGGAGCCTTTACAGAAGAGATCGTCCGCGCAATGGCGCGTCATGTGAAGCGCCCCGTGATCTTTCCTCTTTCCAATCCGACCTCGCGCTGCGAAGCGCGTCCTGTCGACCTCATCAAGTGGACCCATGGCGAAGCCATTATTGCGACCGGCAGCCCTTTTGATCCTGTAGCATACGAGGGCAAGCTCATCAACATCGCCCAGTGCAACAATGTCTATATCTTCCCAGGTGTTGGCCTTGGACTCATCGCCACGCAAGCCGCACATGCGAGCGATGCCGTCTTTATTACCGCGGCAAAAGTGCTGGCTTCCCATTCTCCGATGCTCAAAGACCCTTACGGACCGCTTTTCCCGACTCTCGATACTTTGCGCAGCGTTACACGTGCTATTGGCATAGCCGTTGCCCAGACTGTAATCGCCGAGGGTCATGCCCGCCGTCTCCCCAAAACCACAGTCGAAGCCCTCATCGATGAGACGATCTGGTTTCCGACTTACACTTAGAGTCTATTAACTCAATTCTCAAAAAGGCCATGTATGAAAGTGGAGTTCCTCCGTAAGAAGATTTGATCGCATGGGGAACGAAAGAAGCGCTAGTTACAAATCCAAGGCCCCAACGTGTATAGGGAATCAAAGGAAATTCAAAGATGTAGCCTAAATCCGCCTTGCCTACCTTGAATACTCTACCCGCCAAAGGACTAGGAGGAATAAATAGCTCATCTTTTTCTACGTATTCAGCCCTGCCAAAAACGACATGAGTATTTTTGATTTCAATTGCAGATTCTAATAGGGCACCATTTAATGAATGGCCGGGTACATTATGATTGAGTCCCCACGCTCCAGTGATTTGCCAATTACTGCTTCCCCACGCTTTGTTATAGCTCAAAGAGGCTGTGGTGCGGTGCGTGTTTACATGGGGTTCTGATTGTTCTGGACTTTTCAAAAACCCATAGCTAATTTGTGCTGCGATATTGTCGGTGGGATTGATCGAAAGCCTGGCAGAATATGAATCAAATCGGGGAGGATCAAAATTCCATCTATGCTGATCGGGCTCTCTTCCAGTAAAAATGGATGCATCGATTTTTAGCCAATCATGAACAAATCCAAGCGTGCCCACACCAAAAACAATATGGGTAGAATCCAACCAGTGATGGGTTAACGGGGCCTCGGGATTAAAAAAGGCTGAAAAACGATGGACAAATGCAGGAGGACCGAGTGCCGGTTCACCAGGATATCCAAAATAAGCAAATAGGGAGTTGCATTCTGAGAAGCGTCTTGTATAAACGGCAGCCAGTTCCATGAAAAAATCATGAGAATGCTGCCGGTCAATGAGAGGGGTCGTTCCACAGATTTCTCCTGTTTGCAATAGAAGCGGATATCCCCGACACTTGATCGTTGCGGGTTCAAGACTTATCATACTGCGCAGGGCAAAAGTATTTTGTTCTACGTCCTTTTGGGCAGTGAACATAAACATGCTTTCGCTGAAGAATTCCTTTCTGCCTCGAGGGCCTCCTTGATGATCATAGATCGCCATGAGGTATCCATGGGTCATTAAAAGCCATTCGTCTGGCGTACGGTGAATTCCCGGCATCTGCGTAGATGCAGGTTCCCAACTTGTACCCGTCGCATCGCTTTCCATGGGATATGTTCCATACATTCCATGCATAGCCATCTCTTGAGGATGCTCATGAGTCATAGCGACGCATGACGTGGCAATGATGAGAAAATATAGAACTTTCATATTCAAGTTAATAAGGCCTTCAGAGCTGCTTTGTAGTCGGGTTCGTGGGAAAGCTCGTGGACAAGTTCGCGATACACGACGCGATCGTGAGCATCGAGTACCAAGACGCTGCGTGCGCAAAGACCAGCCATCGGGCCATCGACAATAAGAACGCCGTAATCCTTAGCAAAATCCTTCGAGCGCATCATAGAGAGCGTAACGATATTGTGTAGATGTTCAGCTCCGCAGACGCGCTTTTGCGCAAAGGGCAGATCGGCTGAGACCACCAGAACTTGAACTTCTGGATGCTTGAGAATGTGCTGATTGAATGTTTTTGCTGATAGGGAGCATACGGAGGTATCGAGGCTCGGCACAATAGAGATAAGTGTGCGCTTTCCCTTAAAATCTCTCAGTGTACGATCTTGCAGATCCTGGTCGACGAGATGAAAATTAGGTGCTTCTGAGTGCAGCGCAGGTAGCTCGCCATTGGTAGAGAAGGGGTGCCCTTTTATAGTGATCTTAGCCATAATCCATCCATTTTTAAGATTTCGTAAAGAAATGAAGTAAAAATTCTTCAAATCGGGTACAATGCTACCCAGATTAAGATGAAAGAGCAAGACATCAGAAAAATTTTTACCCTGCCTAAAGTCGAAGAGGGCGCAGAGCTCTCTAC
>Ga0207093_1030_pt1 | contig 28932 bp, 26 predicted proteins | sample Alteio_BWMinHeat_89_FD_153519 | JGI IMG/M metagenome (GOLD analysis project Ga0207093, IMG submission 153519) | Enriched cells from forest soil in Barre Woods Harvard Forest LTER site, Petersham, Massachusetts, United States -... | ecosystem: Environmental > Terrestrial > Soil > Temperate forest >... | reverse complement strand
GTCTTGGCGACGCCTCTTGGCGTTTATGGGGTCCCTATCTCAGTGAACGGCAGTGGGGCACGGTGCGCGAGGATTATAGCGATGGGGGTCATGCATGGGAGTATTTCCCGCACGACCACGCGCGCTCTAGAGCCTATCGCTGGGGAGAAGATGGGATTGCGGGAATCTCCGATAATAAGCAGCTGCTCTGCTTTGCACTTAGTCTATGGAATGGACAGGATCCGATCTTAAAAGAGCGCCTCTTTGGATTGACGGGCGATCAGGGCAATCACGGAGAGGACGTCAAAGAGTACTACTTCTATCTGGATAATGTTCCCTCTCACTCTTACATGAAATATCTCTACAAGTATCCCCAGCGCGCTTTCCCTTATGAACAGCTGATTGCAGAAAATGGCCGCCGCAGCCGCATGGAGATGGAATATGAGCTGCTGGATACGGGAATCTTTGACGACAATCGCTATTTCGATGTTTTTGTCGAGTATGCAAAGGCCTCAACTGAAGATATCCTGGTGAAGATCAGTGTGGCCAACCGCGGACCAGATGATGCAGAATTGCATCTGCTACCGACGTTGTGGTTCCGCAACACCTGGTCTTGGGTGAAAAATGGCACGAAGCCCTCGCTGACTCTAGCGCGACAAAACGTTGTACACGCTTCTTTGGGAGACTATTGGCTCTACTGCGACAAGCCCGACGAGCTGCTCTTTACAGAGAATGAAACGAATAGCGAAAGGCTCTTTGGCGGGAAGAATGCCTCTCCGTACGTCAAGGATGGGATCAATGCGTATGTGATCCATGGACGCAAGGAAGCGGTGAATGGCAAAAGGGGCACGAAAGCAGCCGCCTACTCTCGTTTGAAGATTGCTTCCGGAGAAACGGCCATTGTGAAGCTGCGCCTGAGCAATAAAGGCGACGTGAAAGATCCGTTTGGCAACGAATTTGAGGCGACTTTTAATCAGCGCATCCAAGAGGCCGACGCCTTCTATAAGCACATCACCCCCTTTCCTTTATCTGACGATATGCTGAATGTGCAGCGCCAGGCTTTTGCCGGCCTTTTATGGAACAAGCAGCTCTATCACTACAACGTCGAGACTTGGCTGGAGGGAGATCCAGCGGAGCCGCCCCCTCCAGAAGAGCATAAAACGGGGCGCAACGCCAAATGGTGGAATGTGGATGCTTATGACATCTTTTCCATGCCCGATAAGTGGGAGTACCCCTGGTTTGCAGCCTGGGATCTGGCGTTCCATACGATTTCACTCGCTCTTATCGATCCGGAATTTGCGAAAGAGCAGCTACATCTGCTCGTAAGAGAATGGTATATGCATCCGGATGGGCAGATTCCTGCATACGAGTGGGCGTTTGGCGATGTAAACCCTCCCGTGCATGCGTGGGCGGCGATGCGGATATATAAGATCGAATCGAAGATGTATGGCCGCAAAGACAGGGAATTTCTGAAGAAGATCTTCCACAAACTCTCTTTAAACTTTACCTGGTGGGTCAATAGAAAGGACGAGGAGGGGCGCAATATCTTTGAAGGGGGATTCCTCGGACTGGACAATATTGGCGTATTCGACCGGTCTCAGGGTGCTCCAATGGGCGGCATTTTGGAACAGTGCGACGGCACGGGATGGATGGGCATGTACTGCCTCAACCTCTTGCAAATCGCTTTAGAGCTTTCAGTAGACGATTCCTCCTACGAGGACATGGCGACCAAATTCTTCGAGCATTTCATCTATATCGCAGATGCGATCAACAACATCGGGGATCCGAACGAAGGCCTTTGGGACGAGAAGGAGGGCTTCTATTATGGGGTCTTAGCGATGCCCAGCGGCGAGCGGCGCGTCTTAAACTACGACACGATCCAAGGGCTGATTCCTCTATTTGCCGTTACGACAAATGAAGCGCTGCACAACGAGTCATTTACTGAATTTCAGAGTCGCTTTATGTGGCTCGTGAAGAATCGTCCTCAACTGGTGAAAAGCGTAGTAGAGATGGCGGATCACAAATTACTCATTTCACTTGCGAGTCCAGATCGGGTGCGCCGGATTCTTGAAAAAACATTGGACGAAACAGCTTTTTTAAGTCCTTTCGGGATCCGTTCTGTATCGCGGCAGCTGCAAGACCATCCCTTTTCCATTGAGCTTGGGGGAGTGCAATACAGCTTAAACTATGAGCCGGCTGAATCGACAACTCCTCTTTTCGGCGGCAATTCAAACTGGAGAGGGCCGATATGGTTCCCTCTGAATTTTCTGCTCATCGAATCCCTCCAAAAATACGATTATTACCTGGGAAATGACTTTAAAGTAGAGTGTCCTACCGGTTCGGGGCATCTAGCGACGCTGTGGGAGGTCACATCCGAGCTCACCCATCGCTTGATTAAGATCTTTCTGAAAGATGAGAACGGCAGGCGGCCTCTTTACGGAGGCATCGAAAAGTTTCAGACGGACCCGCACTGGCGCGACTACATCCTGTTCCATGAGTATTTCCATGGGGACAATGGCGCGGGGCTTGGAGCGAGTAATCAGACGGGATGGACAGGGCTTGTCGCCAAGTTGATCCGTCAGCATGGAGAATATGGACACAGAATTTGATCTGATCATTATCGGCAGCGGTGCAGGAGGTGGAACCCTGGCGCGTCATCTGGCCCCGTCGGGTAAGCGCATTCTGATCTTAGAGCGGGGGGATTGGCTCACGAGGGAGCCGCAAAATTGGAGCGCCGAATCCGTGTTTGTGGAAAACAGGTATGTCTCCCCGGACACCTGGTTTGATTCAAAGGGTAAAGCCTTCCAGCCGCAGGTCCATTATTTTGTAGGCGGGGCGACTAAAATGTATGGCGCTGCGCTCTATCGCTTGCGGAAAGAGGATTTTGGCGCTCTCAAGCACTACGATGGGATCTCTCCCGGGTGGCCGATTAGCTACGAAGAGATGGAACCCTACTACAGCCAGGCAGAACACATTTATCAAGTGCACGGCAGACACGGGGTCGACCCCACCGAACCGCCATCTAGCGCGCCCTATCCATTTCCGCCCGTTTCCCACGAGCCGCGCATCCAGAAGCTCTACGACGATCTTAAAAAGGCGGGATACCATCCTTTCCCGGCGCCTTGTGCGATCATGCTGAATGAGCAAAATCGGGCGTTTAGCCGTTGTGTGCGCTGCAACACCTGCGACGGGTTCCCTTGCCTTGTCCAAGCCAAAGCCGATGCAGAAATGGTCGGTGTACGCCCTGCCCTTGAATTCCCTAACGTCACTCTTCTCACCCATGCCCGCGCTGTCAAACTAAACACCGACCCCTCTGGTAGAGTCGTCACCGAAGTGTGTGTAGAGGTCGAGGGGAAAATGGAGCGCTTTCGCGGGAAGATCTTCGTGGTCTCCTGTGGCGCTGCAAACTCCGCCAAACTGCTTCTCATGTCTGCCAATGAAAAGCACCCAAACGGGCTTGCCAACGGCTCAGATCTCGTGGGGCGCAACTATATGTTCCACAATAGCGAAGCTGTGATCGCACTCTCTTCAGAGCCCAATTTGACCCATTTCCAGAAGACACTTTCTCTAAATGATTTCTATTTGGGTTCAGACGATTTCCCTTTTCCCATGGGGAATATCCAGATGGTGGGAAAATCGCTCGGGCCGATGTACAAGGGGGAAAAGCCCATCCTAACAGCGCTTGCTCCTCTATTTGTTTTGGACAAGATTGCGCAGCACGCGGTCGATTTTTGGCTCTCTACAGAAGACCTTCCCGATCCGAATAACCGTGTTACGGTTGACAAACAGGGCAAAATCACCTTGCACTATACGCCCAATAATCAGGTCGCCAAGAAAAAGCTCTATGAAAAACTCAAATCGATGTTAGGTGTCCTAGGCATGCATCCCGACCATCTGATTCCGCGCCATGCATACCTAAAGACGGATATTCCGATCGCAGGGGTTGCCCACCAAGCGGGCACCTGCCGCTTCGGGACAGATCCTAAAACCTCAGTTCTCGATACGCATTGCAAGGCGCATGAACTGGACAATCTCTATGTCGTAGATACCAGCTTTTTCCCCAGCATAGGCGCGGTCAATCCTTCCCTTACAGCGATGGCCAATGCACTGCGCGTGGGGGATCATCTCCTTTGTATTAATTGATTTTACATTTTCTTTTCATTGTGAGAATAAAAGGGGAAATGGAGGTGGACAATGAGCCCGAAAAAAGTTTTAGGAATTTTTGTTGTAATTGTGGGTGTAGTTCTGCTTCTTACATCGATTTATATTAGGAATCGCGTCTCATCAGGACGGATGGAAATCGCTAGCTCGCAACAGCAAGTCGACCAGACAAACCAACTCTTCTCCTCAAATCGCGCTACAAAACAAGTCGGTAGAGGCTTCACTGAATCGTCGCAGAGAAAAATTAATGCGGCAAACCTAGAAGCCGGCCAGTACGACCAGCTCGTCCTCTGGTTTCAAGTGGGAGGAATCGTTCTTATCGTTTTAGGCGCTGGAATCGTGTTCGTAGGTAAAAGGAAATAAGCCTGACTGCGATGGCCAATGCACTCCACGTAGGAAACGTCCCCAAAATAGTTTTACATTTTCTTTTGAATATGCGAATAGAAGGGGAAATGGAGGTAGACTATGAGTTCGAAAAAAATTTTAGGAATTATAGTTATAATCGTAGGCGTTGCGCTTGTTCTTGCATCGGTCATTATGAGGAATCGTAACCCGTCAGCAAGTGTAGAAGTGTTCAGTACTGACCGGAACATGGACCATGGAAACCGTGGTTTTTCTCGCGATTCACGAGAAGGTAGAGGGAATGTTTCGACACATAGAGAAGTCTATCAGGTAACCCAAGAGGGCGGACAGGATCAGTCGGTTCTCTGGCTGGAGATCGGCGGAATCATTCTTCTGCTTTTAGGAGCCGGAATTGTGTTCATCGGCAAAAAACGGAAATAACAAGTTTATTTTTCGTTTAATCGAGCAAATTGTCTGTCGAAGAAAATTATCGTCTTTTGATAGGATTTGTTGTGTTATGAAAATTAGTGGTGAGCGCTTCGAAATATCTTTTATTCCGGAGAATGATGAGCCTGAAAGCAGGCTGGATGTCCAATCAATGGTACACAATGTACATTGCGACAGGTGTCTGCAAAAAGAAATGCGTCTACAGTTCGCCCCCACATCTCTCCGTTGTTCTTGTTTGGATTTGCTCATTACTGCTGTGGCGTTATCTGTTATGGCTTGTTCTGCACAATTTCTTTTCTATTCAGAATAGATCACGCGCCGCTTTTCGTAGTAGATCAGCGTGGGCAGGATAATCACGATTGTTGCGAAGACAATGCCGGCAAGCGGATAGATTGTCGCGTTATAGAGTGCGCTCGATAATCCTAAGATTAATGCAGCAATCAAGAGGCGTGCGCTGGTAAGAAGGCTTGCTGTGACTCCTTTGATGTCAGGCAGGATTTCCATCCCTTCAGGAAAGTAGAGGCCGATGATCCAATTAGCGCCAAAGGCATAGAGCGTCATGCATGCTGTGAGAAGGTAGGGGTCGCGCGGGGTCAAAAACGACAGAAGCGCAAAGCCGAAGCCTCCCATCACGCAGAAGATGGTGCCGATCTTTTTGACTTTGAGATGCCCCCATTTAGCGATGACGCGATCGAGCAGCAGGCTTCCAGCCACCCAGCCCCCGAGAATAGCCGCCTGAACAAAGGGGAATACGGCCTTGCTCATGCCAAACTCCACCACGAAGAGGACAGCCGTTCCTGACAGAAATGAGATATAGCCCGCAAACAGCAAGCTGACGACGACAGTCACCTGCCAAAACGCTAGGTTGCTGAATGCGCGCTTGAAGTCGCGCAGGATTGTCTTGCTGTTAAAAGGAGTGCGCTTTTCTTTCGGAAGCGTTTCCCCGAAAAAGAAGAGGCAGACAATTAGGCTGAGTAGGACGAATAGCGCAATCGCGAGGAAGTTCGAGCGAAATCCATAAGCATGATTGAGCCACCCGCCGAGAAGCGGTGCCGCCGCCATAATGAGCGGAATAATCGTATTGAGTTTATTGAGCGCACTGATAGCTCGATCTTTCTGGAAGGCGTCGAAGATGATCGCGGTTCCTAAAGTGAAGCATCCCCCGCTGCCGAAGCCCTGCAGAATGCGTCCTACGAGCATGAGATCCATGCTGTCTGCAACAAGCGTGATGATACTGCCGAGCAGAAACATGCCGAGCGCGACCATTAGGGGCTTTTTGCGGCCAATAGCATCCGATAGCGGGCCATACAGAGGACCCGAAACGCAAATCCCAATGAAATTCCAGGTTAGAAGACCTTGGATGGCACCTTCAGAGGCACCAAAAAAGAGCATCATGTCAGGAAATGCGGGCAAATAAATATCCGTTTCTATGCACGCGGCAATAAAAACAACGATGATAAGAAGTAGGTATTTTAACTCTGATCTTTTCATGGAAATTATTATAATAGCAGGAGGCTATTCAATTTTCAACAGCATACTTTTTAAAAGTGGCACGTGCAGAATTCTAATCAATGGCGGGATGTGTTGCTTCAGCTCATATTTCATGGCTTCGGCCAGCTTTTCTCGTGAGGCAGGAGGGATGTTGGGCGTTTTCTTTAGATCCTCAACCACGCGGCTGATTAAATCCAGGTCAAGGGGAGAGCCGATAGCAAAACTGACCTCAGCAAGCTCATTTTGAAGGGCTTGTCGCTGCGCATTCAGTTCAGGGTCGGCTAAAATTTCTGTCGTGGATTTGCCATACTTTGCCATCAAAGCAATAAATGGAATGTTAAGTGCCATTTTTGTTAGCTGAACCGATTTAACATCATCCGTGAGATCAAGAGAAAAACCAGCCTGTGTAAAAAAATCTTTTATTTTGGTTTCAGGTGGACCGAGTTTAATATTCTTTCCAAAATGGTGTCTAATATGTGCTGGGCCAATTTGGGATATTTTAATCCAGCACGTTCCGCTATAGAGAGGTGTATGCGAAGGAAGCATTTCTGCAAGTCCTTGTTCGAAATCAAGGCCATTTTGTAGTGAAACAACGCGCGTATGAGGGCGGAATAAGGGGAGGTCTTGAGTTAATAACTCGCGATTTTGATGAACATGAACGGTAATAATGACAAGATCACAAGGAGGAAGGTCGCGCACATCGCGATAGAGGGTGAAGCGCTTTGTTGTGAGCGTTTCTCCCGTTTCATCGTCCGTTACGGTAATTCCCGATTCTTTAATGGCTTCATAGTTACCGCGTGCTAAAAGATGAATGTCATTTTGTGTATTCTCAGCTAACTGAGAGGCGATATAACTTCCTATACGGCCCGCACCTAAAATAGCTACTGACATTCTATTTTCCTCCGCATTGAGTGCATAAGCAAAAAAGGTAATACAAAGGCATATGAATAATTTGCTCACTCTTTTAATGCCCTCGATGCTTCTCTTTTTTCTTCTCTTGCTTGAGTGAGAATTGCTTCTCTTTGCGCTCTTCTTTTGCCTTTTTACTCAGTGTTTTCTTCTCTTTCTTGTTTTTCTCAAGCTCTTCGCGCATGTAGTCTTGGGCATGAGTGGATGGCTTGCTGCTCTCTTTGATCTTTTCCATCTCGCGCCGCACTTCTCGTTGGAGCCTTTTGGGGTTCATGCGCTTGATTACGAGTTTGAATTCTTGAGGGGAGCCGAATTTGAGCTCATGGTAGTTGTGTAGGATGAATTCGTGCACTTCTGCGTCGGATGGCTCGCCGCCGAATACTTTGCGAGCCACAGAGTAGTTCTTTTTGTCGGTGCGTTCGAAGATTCCTACCCAAAAGGATCCTTCGAAGAGAATAGTGGCTTTTACCGTAATCATACTAAATGGTCCTTGACTTCCCACGTAGGGATGAAATCTCTTGTTGGAGAATGACAACAACAAAATAACATTCTACATCGCGTCATTATAGGTTGTTGAGTGTAATTGTAAGTGGGATGGTAGTGTTTTATCTCATTAAATTCTGATGAAGCAACAACAATTCGATGCACTTTACTTGCATTTTGATATAGAGTGAGCTTCCAACTTTCTTCATTTAGATCTGTGCAAGCACCAAATCGAATGGAGTGATCTCCCTCTGGAATATCCAAGTCTATATAAAGAACACTATTATTTTGGAATTGATCGATCTTAAGGAAAAACGAGCGATTAAAAAGGATCCCCATGTTTTTGAACCAGGTTCCTTCCCTATCGCAGATCTTTTGGGCATGAGAAAATTGTTCATAATCGTGACCGAAAAGAAAAATGATGTCAGCGTTACAAGGAGAAGTCAGGATTTTTTGTCGGAATGCAGCTATTTTCATTTCCACAGTTCTTCGGTAACTAAGAGCGCTGTGCTGTTGGAGCTCCCATGAGTTTCTTGGTAGGAGAACCCGGTTACTCCGAGTTTTTCCATCAGCGCACATACGAGAATAAGGTCGCTGACAGCATATGGAGCAAGGAAGAAGGGCTGATCACTGATAAATTCTTCATCTTTTTTGTTGAGATATTCATTGCGTAGATTCAATAGATCTTCTTGGCGATAGTCGCCCAATGCTGCAAGTTCTGGAGGATGGCCCGCAACTCCTATGATCTGCACGCCGGGCTCGCTGATTTTAGCCAAGAGATCTTGGGGAGCAGGCGGGAGTGCAGAGCGCATGAAGTGCAACCCCTTTTCCCATTCTTGTAGAGTCACAGGATTGGGTGTGTGCGTATCATTACACTTCACATGGGTTATTAGAGCATTCTTAGTGGTGATTCTTCCAAAAGGCCCATAGTAAAGCTGAACGGCGCCTTGTGGATCGGTGTAGGTAATTTGAAAACTCCCGCCTCCAATATCACAGCAGACCATATTGCGTGGATTGATGGCGTTTTCTTTGGCAAGCGTGATAAAGCTGAATTTTCCTTCCGCTTCTTTTGAGACAATTTCAACGGGGATGGAAAGCTCGCTGAAGTAGCGCTTTGCCAGCTCTGCTCCATTTGTTGCAGTGCGGTAGGCTTCTGTCGCTATTCCGAAGAACTCTTCGGCTTCAAGCTGAGTGGCTATTTGTTTGAGCCTTTTAGCTGTAGCGAGGGCGGTCTCTTGAATTTCTGGGCTGAAGTCGGGACGTTTGGACAGCTCTTCGCTTAAGAAAACGTTTAGAGAGGTGGTGTAGACTGATTTAATCACTTGGTGCTTTTCTGTATCCACATCGGCGACATGCAGCCTAATCGATCCCGAACCAAAATCAAAGGCCGCGCGCCTTGCCACTCTTGCTTCAAGAGCAAAACTGATCATCAATAGGAGAAGTGTTTCACGAAGCACTTAAAGCCTCGAGACACGCATTACCCGCTTTTTCTTCGAGAACGTGTTTGCGTTCATTCGACAAAAAGTCGTTAGATTTGCGCTGGGCCAGTACGATGGCGCAGGCGGCGACTCTAATCATGCTCCCTTTAGCGTATTCATTAAGCTTGGCGAGGTGGAATAAATGGTAGGTCTCCATCTGCAGGGATCCTGTATGGGGATGCTCGGCAAGCATGCGATCCATGAGAGAGTCATTTCTGTCGTCGAAATTGTCGTCTAAACGCCCTTGGCTCCCGTAGAATGAATCGGTAGTGGCATCTCTGGCTGTAACCACAGGGACGGAGTTTCCGATGAGCGCTTCGACAAGTTTATTGTGCAGAGAGGGATCTGCGGCAAGCGTGTGGGTAAATTTGAAGGGGAGTGCATTTTTCCCTGCGTGGTAGGCGTCGTAGTCAGTCGTGATTCCATAGGAGTCTTCGGCCACGACGAGTGTGCCGATCGGGATATCCTGGCTGGGCGTGCCGCAGGATCCTAGGCGAATCAGGAACAGCGGGCCTTCTGTGATCGCGCGTATTTCACGGACGGCAAAGTCCATCATCGGCATCCCCATGCCGATCGCCATAATGGTGACTGGAACGCCATTTTTTGTTCCAGTATAGGTCGTGAATCCTCTGTTTGATGCGTAGGTGAATGTGTCTGCTGGATTATCGAGGCACTGGACGATGAGTTTAGCTCTGTCGGGATCGCCTACGAGAAGGATCCTATTTGCTATTTCTCCCTTTTTCAATCCCAAATGATAGACCCTCCCCTCAGCGTCTTTGGGGAAGTTGGTGTCTTGAGGATTGCCAATACTTTTGGTCTCAGAAGCAGTTAAAGATGTCATTGCGACGATGAAGAATAGTGCGAATTTTTTCATAATTTCTTACTCCAGTAGATCAATTTATGGGAGGATTCTTTCTTGTCATCCACGTTGCGCCAGACTCCGTCAAAGAAGAGGTCGGGATGCTGGGTAAATCCATGGGAACTTAAAGACTGATTCAGCGCACTGCTGCCGTCATCGATTTTACAAAAACAGAGTGTGGGAAATGAGGCTGGAATGGCTGTTTCGAAAGTGCGATAGAGCTGCATGCCGAAGGATTTTTTCCGGTATTCAGGGAGTAAAACTACTTCACCTAAATAGTAGATCTGATCGAGGCGGCCTTCAAAGGGCGTGCGGAATTTCTCGGGCATCTGCGCCAAGGGCGCTCCGGTAGCCGCTCCAACTAACTTATTCCCATCAAAAAGGAGGCAGGCGATACCGTGTGGGCTTTCTGCATAAATGTTAATGAACGGAAGATACTCTTCGTACGTTCCTTCGTAGGAATAGGGCGGCTCTTTGAAGACGGCCAAAAAGAGGTCGATAATCTGGCTGATGTAAGGCGTGATTTGCGCGCCAACGAAGACATTCTGATGCAGCGCGTTCGGGGTGTTTGGTCGAGCAGGAGGTATACGCTCAATAGGTGAAGCCATCGCCAAGCAGTATAGAAAAATGGGGAGATTTTTTGTCTAAAATTTGATACCTTTCCTTCTAATCATGAATTACGTCACACCTATTCTACTCCTTATCGGTTCTAATATAGCCATGACATTCGCATGGTATGGCCACCTGCGCAATCTGGGTTCCAAGCCGCTTTGGATGGCTATTCTCCTCAGCTGGGGCATTGCGTTTTTCGAATATTGTCTGCAAGTCCCTGCCAACCGCATCGGCTTTTTTGGTGAAAGTTACACGCTGCCGCAGCTCAAGATCATTCAAGAGGTGATCACGCTCTCGGTTTTCGTTCCTTTTTCCCTCTTATTCATGGAGCAGCCGCTGACCTGGAACTACCTCTGGGCAGGCTTATGCCTTGCCGGGGCCGTCTATTTTATTTTCCGATGAGTTGTTGAATTCATAATCCTAAAAAGCTAATGTCCCGAAAAAGGGGGGACATATATGCGTCGTTTTAATATCCACATGTGTATTGGCATTTTTTTGATTGCTTTGGGAGTGTATGCCATCATTCTCGATCAATCCTTCTATACCCATCGTGAAAAAATCATAGATGTAGGACCTATTCAAGCTAGTGTAAACAAAGAAGAACAATGCAATCGTCTGCCGATCGGTTTTGGGATTGCTAGCATTGCTGCTGGTGTCTTATTAGTCGCATTCGAAATGAAGAGACGCAAGTAAATGCGTTCTATTTGGAAAGGGGCCATTAGTTTTGGGCTGATTCACATTCCCGTGCGCTTATACAGCGCCAGCAAAACGCGGGAACTGAAGTTCAAGATGCTGCATAAGCAAGATAACGGCGAGATCCGTTATGCGCGCATATGCAAGGTCGACGGCAAGGAGATTCCCTGGGAAGATATCGTCAAAGGGTATGAATACGCCGAAGGCGATTTTGTCATCGTCACCGAGGAGGAGTTTGCAAAAGCTAATCCGAAGAAGACGAGCAGTATTGAAATCGTCGATTTTTGCAGAGGCGGAAGAGATCGATACGATCTACTACGACACACCCTATTATCTAGAGCCGGAGAAGGGAGCAGGCAAAGCCTACATCCTCCTGCGCGAGGCGCTCAAGCGCTCGAAAAAAGTCGCCATCGGCATCTACGTCTTGAGGAATCATGAGCATATCGGCGTGATCAAGCCCTATGGGGATCTGCTGGTGCTCAACCAGTTGCGCTACGAGGCGGAACTGGTCAAGCCTAAGGACTTAAATGTCCCTAAGGAAAAGGCAGTAGGCAAAAAAGAGCTGGAGATCGCGCTCCAGCTCATCGATCAGCTCACGGCGCCTTTTAAGGCGAAGAACTACTCGGATATTTACACCGATGAGCTCAAGGCGCTCATCAAGAAGAAGGCGAAAGGCAAAAGAGTCGTTGTCAAAAAAGGAAAAGAGCCCAAATCTCCTAAAGTTCACGATATCATGACCTTGCTCAAACAGAGTCTGGAGAAAAAGCGTGGAAAAAAAATTGCCCATGTTGGCAAAACTCGCCGACAAGCCGTTTGACAGCGATGAGTGGCTCTTCGAAATAAAATGGGATGGCTACCGCGCTTTAGCTTATAAAGAGCGCAGCGTCCGGCTCCTCTCGCGCAACCAGAAATCCTTCAATGAAAGATATCCTCAGATCGTGGGCGAGCTGAAGAAATTGCCCGGGCGATTCGCCCTCGATGGCGAGATCGTGCTGCTCGATGAGAAGGGGAGGCCCAATTTTCAGCTCCTGCAAAATTACCAGAAGGTGCAAGAAGGCGCTCTCTGCTACTACATCTTCGATATTCTCTCGTTAGATGGAAAGGACGTGCATCTGCTCCCACTTGTGGAGCGCAAAAAGCTGCTGAAGAAGCTTTTACCTAAGAAACTAAAACATGTGAAATTCAGCGAGCATATCTTGGGCGCGGGGAAAGCTTTTTTCCGCGAAATCAAGAAGCTGGGCCTTGAGGGAATGATGGCAAAAAGGCTGGAGAGCAGCTATCAATTCCGCCGCAGTCCCGACTGGCTCAAAGTGAAGACAAAGATGCGTCAAGAGGTGGTTATCGGCGGCTTTACCGAGCCGAGAGGCGGCCGCAAGCATTTTGGCGCTCTTCTCGTGGGTGTCTATGACAAGAAGAAGCTTGTCTATGCGGGGCATGTAGGTGGCGGGTTCGATGAGCGGCTGCTAGAGGATATTTATCGCCAGCTGCTCAAGCAAAAGACAAGTCAATGCCCTTTTAGCAAGGAGCCGAAGCCGAACATGGAAGTGCACTGGGTCAAGCCCACGCTCGTCTGCGAGGTAGCTTTTGCAGAGTGGACAAAAGAGGGAATCATGCGCCAACCGATTTTCAAGGGCATGAGAGATGATAAACCCGCCAAGCAGGTCTTTTATGAGCGTCTCGCTGACTAACTTAGATAAGCTCCTGTGGAAGAAAGAGAAGATCAGCAAAGGCGATCTGATCGAATACTACGCAGCTATTTCGCGCACGATTTTGCCCTATCTAAAAGCACGTCCCCTTGTGATGCACCGCTTTCCCGATGGCATTACCGGAGAGAGTTTCTACCAGAAAGAGGCGGGCAAAGTTCCCTCCTTTGTCAAAACGCACCTGGTCAAGAAAGTGAACTACATTCTGGTGGATAATGCCAAAACGCTGCTTTATGTCGCGAATTTGGCCTCGATCGAGCTGCATCCCTTCCATTCACGCGTGAAAAATCTGGAAAAGCCCGACTACTTGATTTTCGATCTCGATCCGGAGAGCATTTCCTTCGATGCGGTTGTGGAGACAGCTCAAGTGATCCATGACCAGCTCGAGAAGATCCACATGCCCAACTTCTGCAAAACAAGTGGCGGGGATGGGCTGCATATTTACGTTCCTCTCAAAGGGAAATATACCTACCCGCAGGTCAAGGAATTTGCCATGGGGGTTGCGGCACTGGTGCATGAAGAGCTGCCTGAGATCACATCTTTAGAGAGGCTTCCGAGAAAACGGCAGAAGAAGGTCTACATCGACACCCTGCAAAACGAGCATGGCCAGACGGTGGTGGCTCCCTATTCTGTACGGGGAAGGCCTGGAGCAACCGTCTCGACACCCTTGGAGTGGAAAGAGGTCAAACCGGGCCTCGATCCGACCCAATTTACGCTCAGAACTACGCTTAAGCGCCTTGCCAAAAAAGGCGACCTTTTTAAAGGAATGCTGAAAATGCGTCGATGATGCCTTGAGGATTTTCGATCCAGGGAAAGTGGCCGGCGTGGGGGATTTCTTTCATGACGATATTGTTGCGGTGAAATGCCCTATTCTCTGCAAAATATTTAAGCGGAGTGGCTTGATCTTCCGCTCCTGAAAGAATCAGAGCGGGCATGTGCGGGATCCATTTTGCCTCATAAGTAGGATCAAAATGGTCTTGAGTCCATTGTATGGCTCGAAGATTGTAGGGCAACCCCTCGAGCATTTTACGTCCCTTGGCGAGGCCCTCTTTAGTAAACATGTAGGGCGCGCCAGCTAGCACAAACTCTCTCAGAGAGGCGTTGTCCGTATAGACGCCCTCTTCGGGCGCAAAATCGCTCTTCCATTGCATATTTGGAGCGCTATCTAATAACACCAGCCCGACTAGATTCTGCTGGAGCTCAGGAAGAGCTAGCGCAAACATGCCGCCGCGCGAATGGCCGACGAGAATAACATTGTCAAGCGCGCCTGTTGCTTCAACAAGGGCTTCTGCCCAATTGCAGATCTCTCCCGCGCTGTTAGAGCCGTCGCCGGGTAGATCGAGATGCCAGATGGTCCCGGGCACTTTGAGGATGCTGGTAAGAGAGTGCAGGCATTCAGAGCCGAGCCCCGGTCCGCCGGGAAGAAAGAGCCAATTAAAAAGCCCTGCAGATGAACGCACGCATTCTAACCGTGCGCCGTGTTTAGTCCACAGTTGATACATTATTACCTCGTATTGATAGCCAGACTCGTTCGAAGATGCGGCAGAGTGCGCCGTTGGCAATGACGTTGCAGCTCGTGATTAGCGGATCGAGCAGGACGTTAAAGGCGAGAATGATCGCGATCATTTCGGGATTGAAGGAGAGGCTGTTTTCGTAGATCGGCAGCATGATGAAGATGGCCCCGCCGATGATGGCAGCTGTTGCAAAACGCGCGAGGACGAAGATCGTGCTGAAGTGGATCCAGGTCATCAGATCGGGATTATGCCCAAAAAAATGGCGGTAGATGAGGAAGCAGAGGAAGGTGTTGGCGATGCAATCGCCGATCTGCTGGATGTTTGTCGTGGCAGGGATAATCGCACTGGCAAGCTCGGGATTTTGCAGATTTTTCGCCGTGCTCTGGATTGTCCATGGCATCGTCGAGATGCTGCAGCCGGATGTAAATGCGATGCCGCCGGCAGGGAGTAGATTGCGGAGCGCGCGTAAAAATGCTTTGCCGCTTCCGAGCAGAAATAAAGCGACGATGTAGACAGCCAAAAGGGCAACAAGCCACAGAATTAGGAGGCTGTAGTGGGCCATCACATTTTGCAAAATCGAGGTCTTGTACATGCGCGCCACAAATCCCAGGACAAAGAGGGGAATAAGGCGTGCAAAGCAGCGCGTGAGCAGCCATTCGGCTCTCTCCTTTCCCCACTCGATTAAGAGGGTCTTTTGTGTAAATGCGGCGAAAAGACCTATGAGGAGTCCGGCTAGCGCGCCCTTGTCTGCAGACCACCATGCGGGTTTTATGAGAGGCAGGCGCCATAAAGCCGCGATATCTTGGGTGCTGCTCGTGGAAAGTTGGATTGTAGGCAGAAAGTCCGCTGCCAGATGTCCGCCCAAATAGGCATACCAGACGCTGCTTAAGTTAGAAAGAGCCTCAAAGCTGATGAGAGTGAGAATGAAGAGGGGGGCGCGCTTTTCAAAGGAGGCAATCGCATGAGCGATAAAGAGGCCGACGGAAAGCGGAAGCACCCACATGAGGAGGTCTTTAATGAAGACGCTGATCGTGTAGAGCGCCTCATGCGCGACGGGCGGCAGGACAGGCGCGAGCAGAAAGTAGAGAGCGAGGATAAGGACAACTTGAACAGCGCGATGCTTGAACATGGCGTTATTATATCAGTTCAGAGGAAGATCGGGGAGTTTTTTCTCTTCCGGCGGTTCGATGTGATGCTTCGGTAGGAAAAAGGCGTTGGCAATGATGGTGGGGATAATCGCGGTTGCGATCACGGTGGCGACAAGGAGCGAGTATTGGTCCTTGTCGATGATCTCATGCGTGAGGCCATAGAGAGCGGAGATGGTGCCAAAGGTGAGGCCGGTCGACAGCAATAGTGTCGTATAGACTGCATCTTTGTGCTGGTATTTCGCGAACTTCGCAGCGGGATATACACCGATGGCTTTCGTGATCATTTTCGCGGCAAAAAGAATGATGAAAACAAGAGGTGTTGCAATCAGTGCGGGAATCGAAACAAAGGCGCCGGCGCGCAAGAAATAAAAAGGTGTCAGAAGGCCAAACGTAATGGCGCGGAGGCGCTTCACCAGCATGTGATTTTTTTTCTAATATCGATGCCACCAGCATCCCCATGATATATGCGGGGAGGACCGGCTCGCTACCCGACCAGAAAGCCAGGAATCCTAAGCCAAAGAGGAAGAAGAGCAGGAATTTCACTTCCTGTTCCGAGTGGCGATTTCCCCAGCGGTCGAACGTGAAGCGCGTCATTTTAGGCAGGATGACAAACACAAGCGCGGCGGCGCCAATAAAAACAGCCGATTTCCACGTGAAGGGCGAAAAGATGAACCCAAGCGCAAGGACTGTTCCTACATCGTTGACAAAACAGGCGGCAAGCACGGCTTTTCCAAAGCGCGTCCGATTGAGCCCCAGCTCCAGCATGACAGCGTAGACGATCGCGACAGAGGATGTCGAAAGCGCCACCCCTACGAGCAAACTAGCCAATAAACTCCACCCGAGCAGGTAGTAAGCGGCCGCTGTGCAGCCAATGAAGGGCACAAAAAAGCCGACGAGGCCAATCAGCATGACAGAGCCGAATTGGCCCTTAAGGCCAGCAGGATCGAGTTCCGTGCCGGCCAGAAAAGTCAACAGCACAGCGCCCACTCCTGCTAAAAAGGAGACCCACGGCACATCGGAACCAAAGTTGGCGTACTCGGGAAGCCAGAGACTGATCAAGAAGGCGATGACTACCCCGACGAGAATTTCAGAGAGCGCAACCGCCAGTTTAAAGCGTATCGAGATAAAATCCGCAATAAGCGCCAGTAGAAACCAGAACGCACCTAGTAACCAGATGTCCATATTTACCTCATTCTTTTAATAGCTGGCGGCTTCCACGTGCCGTTTAAAACCGGTTCATCGGGCCAATAGAGCCTCAGCATGAGGATAAAGGGGCCTTTCGGAGCGGGGAGCCAGTTGACCTGCTTGTTTCCGCCCGGGTTTTCCGCTTGAATCAAGAGATCGAGGGAGCCGTCGGCGTTAAAAATAAGTGGATCGCGTGGACTGATCGAGAAGCGGCTCAAGCCATTGGCGACAAAGAAGTATTGATCGTCATACATGGTCAGCGACCAGAATCCCTTCACAGGAGGCAGCTGATCGTGATCGAAATGCAGGACATATTTATTGGCGCCATCGCCCTTGGTGAAGGGATAGACCGCATCGGCGGGGAGATTGGCGCCCAGACCAATGGCGGCAATCAGCGCGCGGTTCAAATAGTCGGTCCCATAATTGCCTGTTTTAAGAGAGTAGCTCCAGCCATTGACATCTTGTCCGGCTGTGCTCTGCTGTGACATGATCTTCATCACCGCCAATCGCGGGGTGAACTGCAGCCTTTTGGCAATTTTAGGATCGAGTGCGCTCATGTCGAACGCTTTGCCCGGCTCGAGGCCGATTTTAGCCATTTTGGCAAGCATCGGCGCATCTTCCGCAGCAGGAGGATTTTCTTGCATGAGAGTAGCGAGAGTCGTGAAATAGGTCGCGATATCCATCTTGTTGACCTGATCTCTCACAGGCGTTTTCATGTCGATAGCAGGATCTACGCTGCCTTTCGGAGGTGTGTAGGGCTTGCCATAGGCGCTAAGCGGCGTGAGCTTGTACTGATCTTGCAGTGCATAAACCGCCTTATAGTCATCGGGCGTCCCTGTGCTGTAGGTGCGTCCCAAGATCCATACGAGGTGAGTGGGGGATTTAATCTCTTTTACACCCGCGGGAATGGTTCCACTCCACCCTGGACCTGTAATTGCGTAGTCTTGCGCTCCCGTTCCTGTGGTGCGTGAGCCGGGTGATTCGAAAACGTTTGTCCAGCCGCTTAAAAGCGGCATCAAGTAGTAGCGCCCCTTTTCATCGGGAAGATGGAGGACGTAGGGCTCCTTGGAGAGATTGATCCATGCAACGGAGTAGAGCGTATCGGCGTTGGGCGCAGTGACAGTTTTGAACGATGCATCGGGAAACCTGTGCGCATTGGCGAATTGTCCCATCGGCGCTTTGGCCTCTTCACCAGTTTCGGTATTTGTCATGACGCGGCGCGTCATTTCCATGGTGACGAGGGGGTAGCCGTAGATGTAGGCATCGTTTGCGATTGCTGCAGCATCGGTCTCGCTTAGCTTTTCCTGAGCCAGAAGCGGCAGAGAAATCAGGAGCGTGAGAATAATTTTTGTCGTATTCATACGCACCGTTTACCACAGGGGCCAGAATTGCGTCATGAAAAAACCATCATGTTTGGTACACTTCTTTTTTCAAATTTGGAGGCCCCATGAAAAAAATGATCGTCAGTTGTCTATTTATTGTTCAAGCATTTGCCCTTTCGCCGCCTAAGCCAATCGAGGGGTCGCCTTCCATCGTAGTGGGCAAGGAATTTTCTACAGGAGCAGGAGACTATCTCTTTACGTTTCATTTTCCTACTAACTGGGGCTTGGGCGACGTGTTAGCTTCTAGGGATGGATCCGGATATTTTGAGCTCTTCCCAGGCAAAGGCGGAGTAGGCTGCTCGATTCAAGTGGAAAATCTGGGCAGCGATGACGCCGCTCAAGCAAGAATGGCTGAGCTCAGAGCGACTTTTTCTTCCACTAAGAGTATTTCAGATGGATTTGAAGCAGACCTGTCGAAGGCGTGGTATGCATGCCGCGTCTTTGGCTCTGAGGTCGCTCAGTTCTGGTATTCTCTGCCGAAAAAAAAGAAGGAACACAACAAAATTTGGGATGAAATTAAAAACTGCATTTCTATCTCTTACTCGGCTCCAAGATATACAATGCCTCCAGTAAAAACAGATCTGCCTCCCGTTATGGAGCATTGGAAGGGCTGGCAGTTCAACCGGCACAATCAGCACGTGCTGTTCAAAACCAATGGCCCTGTCATATGCACACCAAATATCGACACCTCGCGTGCGCATGCTTTAGACTTTAATGATAGCAATTCCAAGGTCATCTTCTATTTGAAATGGGATCAGAAAGAGGACAAGGATGCTTTTGCTGCGCATTTCGATGAGATGCTTGCCGATGTGAAAAAAGTTGCTCCAAACCAGAAAATGATAGGCGCACCTAGATACGAACTGCAAGCTGGCTATGCCGTCTGGCAAGGTGATCCCTATACATTTATCACCTTATCCGGTGATGGTGCGGGCTTTCTGTTTGCCTTCGCCGTGCAAGCAATATTTAATGACGTGAATGTCGACGACCTCGTTAATCGCGTCGAGTGGTGGAGTGAATGAGGATACTTACCGCTCTTTAATATAGGCGCAAATGCCGAAGACGATGACGATGAGCCCCAGCCACAAATAGATGGTCTGGTAGCTCATAGCTGCCACGCTGTGCAAAAGCCCGCCTGCGCTTGTCGCAGTGCCATACCCCATTAAATTACTCGCAATCAAAACTCCCGATGAAAAAGAGGCGATTTGGGGGAGACGCCTTTGTGCAAAACTGATGGTGAGTGGAAACAGGGCAGAACACCCCAATCCCGCCAGAGCAAAAGCGAGAAATTCCCGGTTGCTAAAGTGCATCACGCCGAGCGCCACTAAAATCACCAGAGGGAGGAGCCGATAAATGAGCTGGGAGGAAACTTTGATCATGAGCAGCGTGGCCGCAATACGCCCCACTATCAAGCTTCCCCAGAAAATCGCGAGAGCATTGTTGGCATTAATCAGGCTAAATCCTCTCTCTTGGTAGAGATAGATCGTCGTCCAGTTGCCAAACGTCGTCTCGATAATGCCGTAAAGAAAGGCGAGTAGGGCAAAAATCACAAGAGCGGGAATAAAAAGAGCATGCGTCCCTCCTTTTGTCGTCGATTTGGGGATCAAGGCGAGTCCGCAGAGCAAAATCACCAGATTAATACAGGCAAGAGTAAGGGGATCTACCCACCAGATTTGGAGGCTGATAGCCGCATTAAGCAAGAGGGGAGAAAGCGCCATGCCAATGCCAAGACATGCTTGCATAGCAGTAAGCGCTATGTCGCTCTTTTCACAAAAATAATGGACGACGAGCGGGTTTAAAGCGGTCATAGTAGCTCCAAATCCCGCTCCCAGAAAACTCATGGCAACAAGCAGCATGATATAGGGGCTAAGAGCCATAAGAGCCACAAGTGCCAGACCCACACCATTCAGCACAACACCCACGAGAAAAAGCAGTTTGTTGCTATAATGCTGAGCAAGGATCCCTCCGAAGAATGAGGAGAGCACTGCCATAATAATCATCGGTATAAAGAGAGAACTATACTCTGCTCCGGTGAATCCAAAATGGCTGGTTAAAAAATTACCGGCGGAGGGGATTGCCGTATACTGGATCCCGAGAATCATCGCCTGGAAGTAGAGGAGAAGGACCGGGGGTCTGAACATACTTGTTTAATAAGGGATCACTATGAAAATTGCCATAATAAACGATATTCACGTTGGAGTGCCTCTAACACGCCCGGGGATTGTGCGCGCCTCTTCCCACTTAATCGAAGAGAGACTGCCCGCCTATTTCCGAACGATTGCTGCGCATCAGCCCGATCTGCTGATCAACCTCGGCGATCTGATCCGCAGCGAGAGCGAGGAAAGCGACTTGGGGCGCTACCGCCGATTGATGGCCTTCTTTCGCGCACTGCCCTGTCCCGTGATCCATCTTCTGGGCAATCATGATATTAAGCGCATGACGACCTCCCAAGTCGAACAGATCTGGAATGAAGAGGGCTTTATGCAAAAGAGCTATGGGCAGAGGCGATTGGGCCACTTGACGCTCATCTGGCTGGGGTTGGAAATCTGCGGGGATAATCCTCCGCGGTTTCGTCTGCCGGATGAGCAGTTGGATTGGCTCGAAGAGACATTACAGTCCGTTTCTGGTCCGGTCATTATTTTTAGTCACTGTGGGATTGATGATCATGACGTGCGAGGCAATTTCTTTTTCGAAACACATATGGGAGAGCGCTCAATCACGCCCTTCTTTTTGGAGAACCATGCAGAGATCCGCGCGCTGATCGACCGGTCGCAAGTAAGGGGTGTCTTTCAGGCGCATCTACACTATTTTCATGCGCAGACGATAGGCAATACGGCCTACATCACCTGTCCTGCGATGGGCGATAACATTTGTGCTCCGGATGCGGTAGATAACTTGCCGGAAATCTTCACACTGCTCTTCATCGACGAGAAGAAGAGCAGCGCAAAGGCATATTCAAGACATTTCTGCTTCGCTGGGTCGGATTTTAATACCCAGGAGAAGAACCACCAACAAAGTGGTAGATAAGAGAAATTAAAAATAGGATTAAGAAAATAAAGAACAGAACTTTGGCAATTTGACCTGCCGCTCCTGCCACTCTTCCAAAACCAAATGCGCCTGCGACAATCGCGACGATTAAAAAAATTAGTGCCCACATCAACATAAACACCCTCCTTTCTCCTCCTCATACACTATAATATCCTTTATCCGTCAAGAATTTTTTCTGGTGATAAATATAAAAACAGATTATGTCCCATGTAATTGATTTGTATTATCAGGAAGGATATTCCATGGGAAAGAGTAGGAATTTTTATCTAGCAACCCTCTTCTGCCTAACGTTATCAACAGCGCAAGAGATGCATGCGTTGGTGTTAATGAAAGCAGAGTGGATCCAAGCTAATACTGCAATGCCCTGGGACGTGGCGGGCAATTGGCTTTCGAATCCCGCGGGCTTCCCACATTTACAAAGCGACATCGCGAGTTTCACCCTTTTACGTCCTACTGCTGCTTCTATTGTGAATGATAACGGCACTCCGATCACGATTGGCGAGCTTCTCATCTCGAGTCAGAACGGCGTCTCTCAATTAGATCTCCAGTTGACTCATACGCTCACTTTCAGTAGTAATAGTGGCATCTCGACCATTTTTTGCTCTGGCAACGCGATAATTGAATCTCCCGGTATCACCCTAGATAATGAATTGCAGATCCATTTATGTCCTACGGGGAGTACTGTAGGTGGATTAGTTATTACAAACATTAGTGGGGGTAACTTTCCCCTTAAAATCATAGGAGATCCATCTTCAAGCAGTTCGTCCGGTGAAATTCTTGTTCTTGACGGTAATAATAGTAACTTTGCCGGTCCGATTGTACTTGAATCGGGCTTCTTACTAGTGACTAGTCCTAATACTATCATCCCAAAAAGTCTTGAGGTTGGTCTTTTATCAGAAGTGCAGTTTCTATCGAGTAATAATTTTGCAGCAACGGCTACTCTTAATGTTGTTGGAGGCGTGTGCGACCTAAATGACACTATACAGACCGTTGCGGGAGCATCGATTGTAGGCCCGGCATTTAAATCAGTCGGTATCTTTGGTCTTCCGAATCTCTTTGATAGCACAGACAGTGGAGCTCCTTTAGCGATCGATAACCCGAATGGCGATTCAGTTCTTACTCTGGCGGAAGATGCCTTTATTGCTCAATGTCAGCTTTTCTTTTTCGATAATGTAAGTCCCGGCAATAACATTATTCGGTTTGTGAGCAGCGCTACATTTGATGGTTCGCCGAGTGTAAATACGACAGGTCATGCAAACATTGGAGATCCCTCTTTTTTCTTTGGTCCGGTAAGGATTATTGCTTTTGATGCCTTAACTATCGAGGTTGCGTCCGTGCATTCTCAGAACGACTATGATCTTGGGATATTTACCACTATTATAGGCTCCTTCTCACCTACTTTGGCCGTTACTAAAACGGGTCCGGGCAATCTTCTTCTCGGAAATGATACTGAAGTCGATGGGACATTCACCGCTTCTGAAGGTGTTGTTACAATTGGTCTAACAAGTAGTGATGCATGTAGAGTGGGTTTTGGCTTTACTGTCGATGCGGGTGCTACATTGCAAGGGGTAGGCACTCTCGATATTTGTTCGCCTCAGGGCGTCATCAATAACGGAATAGTCGCTCCTGGAATACCCTCAACGATCGGAACGCTTACTTTAACCGAAATTAATTGTTCAGGACCGTTACCTTCTTTAAATGAAGGCCCCGATTCCGGAAGCCTTGCAATTGGTGCAGCGCCGAATACGTACATTCAGTCTTCTTCGGGAGAACTCCTCATCAAAGCGCTCGATACCTCTTCTCCCAATGATCTCCTTGTCGTAAATAGCGGAGGTGTGCTTCTGGCGGGAACGCTCTTTGTGGAGTGCCAGCCCGGAGCCAAATTTAGCGTCGGCGAGCAGATCATGATCATCGACAATAGCGGTGGAACAGGCATTACGGGAGATTTTACTACAAAAGAGGGCAACCTCCCCGAAGGATTGATCTACACGACCTTTATCCTGGGCGGCAACCAGTATTTCGTGCAGTTCCAGCAAGGGCCTTGTGCGCCTTGCCCGCCGTGTGTTCCGGTTGTCATCAGCCAGCCTCCTTCTCTGACACGCTTCTTCGACCCGGGCGCAATGCTCTTTTCCGTGCGCAGCGAGCACAATCTGCAGCTGTCGCGAAGAATGCAAGCCGCTCGCGAGCGCTTTTGCAGCTGTGAGCCCGCCTCTATCTACGTTGCGGCATTTGGTACGATCGGCGATACCAAGGGCTATGACTTCAATACAGCCGGCGGCTTGATTGGTTTCGACTACGCTCTCTCTTGGGGTGCGTTTGGTGTCCAAGTGAGCTATGAGCACTATGACGCAGATATCGACCACCACTGGGGCGACTTTGAGATTAATGAGGTCTTCGGAGAGTTCTATGGGACACTCGCTCCCTTCTGCAACCAGAACTTCTTCATCGACATGGCAGCAGGCGGCGGCAGCGACTGGTATGAGATTAAGCGCCATACAGACGAGGGAACCGCTAAGGCCAAGCCCCATGGCTGGGAGTGGGATGCTTATTTGGGCCTTGGCTATGACAGCTACTTTTGCGACTGGCGCTTCACGCCGCTTGCCGCAGTCAAGTATATCAACCTCGAGATCGATGACTACCGCGAGCATGGTGCAGGGGATCTCGATGTAACCGTTAGCCATCAGCGCAGACACTCACTCCGCTCCTGGCTAGGTCTTAGCATCGGCGGCACGTTTGAAAGTTGCTGGGCGACCTGGATGCCTGAAGTGCGCGGCTACTGGCAGCATGAGTTTGCCGAGCAGCACCACCACCTCCACGTTGCTTCATCAACCTTCAATACGACTTCCGAAGTCGAAGTATTCGGCGAAGGCCGTAACTTTGGGGTCGTAGGCGCAGAGCTAAAGAGCGTTTTCTGCGGCGATGTGACGGCAGGCGTCTCATACGACTTCTACTGGAACGAGAACACTACTACGAACTTCCTCTATGGGGAAGTCGGGTTTAATTTCTAAAAAGGAGAGCAGGCGATGACAATTACTGTGAAAAACAAGAACTTTTATCTAGCGTCTCTCTTCTGCCTCACTTTGGCCGCGGCGATAGAGGGCGAGGCGGTGACAAATGCAGGGGCATGGAAAACGGCTGGAGCGAACTCATGGGATAGTGCCATATCTAATTGGCAGATGAACACGGCTGCGACTTTCCCAAACGGGGCGACAGATATTGCGAGCTTCACCGCATTCCCGAGCAACGGGGTGACCATAGACAGTAAGAGTAATATCACGATCGGCCAGCTTTTCATTACAATGGATTCTGTCCTTCCACTCTTGATCGACTTTACGTCAGGCGGCCCCCATACCCTGACCTTCGATAATGGAGGAGACGTTGGCTGCATCTACGCATCGGGAAATGCCTCGATTACAACTCCTATTGTTTTGAACAGTAATCTAGAAATTCATGCAAGCCCGTTTAATGGAGCGGGAGGTGTCTTGCAGCTCCAGAATATATCGGGGGGGAATAACGTAGTCATCCTTGGAGATCCAGAAGGCAAACAGACGATAGAATTGACGGGAGCAAGCACATTCGGTTCTATTATTTTGCAAAAAGGCTTCCTGACGATTGCTGCGGGGAATGGTGTTCATGCGATCCCTAGTGGACTCGCCGTAGGGCAAAAATCTCAAGTGACTTTTACACAAGGGCAGAATAATAATTTTAACGTTGGTAATCTGAATGTCGTTGGCGGAGTCTGCGATCTGAATGGATCGACCCAGACTGTTTTAGGAGCGTCTTTTTTTGGCCCCGCACTTGGGACAAATAAAAGCTCTCCGCAACCGAACTTAACCAGTTCATCCTCCGGAGAGCTGCTTATTTTAGCACCTGTGTCTGCCGTTAACCCTCCACCGGCTTTTTTTATCGGGGAGGATGCCCAGGTTCTCGCCAATTTAAGTTTTCAATCCCCAAATGCTCAAGCGAATACTCTTGCATATGTCACATCTGCTTTCTTCGATGGAAGCCGTAATAAGCCCCCTACTTCAGGCCACGCCATCATAGGAGATCCAACAGGAACACAGCCCAAAACAATCACTGCGCTTTTTCCTTTAACCATCGATGTGGCTCTAGGCGGTCAAAGCGATTACGACTTAGGGATCTTCGCGACGACGTTTTTAGCAGCTCCGGTGACTAAAACAGATAGTGGAAACTTGCTGCTCGGTAACCTCACCACGGTTCCTTTTTTTGAAGCGGCAGCCGGCGTCGTCACAATTGGCCTAAATGCAGGCGATACGGTGACAAGTAGCTCTCCATTTTTTAATGTTGATGCAGGCGCTACGCTTCAAGGGGTCGGTATTCTTAATGGCGGCACTACTGTGACCAATAATGGCTTAGTTGCGCCCGGCACTAAGACAGAGATCGGCAAGCTGACCATCGCAGGTAACTATACGCAGACCGGGACTGGCGAATTGCTCTTTAAAGTCCAAGATAAAACCACATCTGATCAACTCATCGTGCAAAATGGCCCTGTCGTACTGGCCGGTGCTCTGGTTATTGAAGCAGTTCCCGGTGCGACTATTAACCCAGGCGATGAGATTCTCCTTATCGACAACACGACAGGTACCGGTATTACGGGAGCGTTTACTTCTGTAACAGGTAATTTGCCGAATGGACTACTCTTTACACTCATTGAAGATCCCAACAATAAGCTCTTTGCTCTGTTCGATCTCAGAAGCTGCAACATCTGCCCCCCTTGTCCACCTCCACCCGTGCCTCCGGCGCCTTCTCTGACAAGTTACTTCGACCCGGGTGCGATGCTCTTTGCCGTGCGCAGCGAGCACAACCTGCAATTGACCAGAAGAATGCAAGCAGCGCGCGAGCGCTTCTGTAGCTGTGACCCAGCTTCGCTCTATGCTGCGGTGTTTGGCAGCGTAGCGGGTGAAGTAGAGGGCTTTAACGGGTATGACTTCAACACGGTCGGCGGCCTGATAGGCTTTGACTATGCTCTCTCTTGGGGCGCGTTTGGTGTGCGCTTAAGCTACGAGCACTATGACGCAGATGTAGACCACCATTGGGGCAATTTTGAGATCGATGAGGTCTTCGGAGAGTTCTACGGCACACTCGCTCCCTTCTGCAACCAGAACTTCTTCATCGACATGGCAGCAGGCGGCGGCAGCGACTGGTATGAGATTAATCGCCACACAGACGAGGGAACCGCTAAGGCCAAGCCCCACGGCTGGGAGTGGGATGCATATCTCGGTCTCGGTTATGACTGGCACTGGTGCGACTGGCGCTTCACGCCGCTTGCAGCCGTCAAGTATATCAACCTCGAGATCGACGACTATCGCGAGCATGGAGCCGGAGACCTCGATGTCAAAGTCCGCCACCAGCGCAGACACTCACTCCGCTCTTGGTTAGGGCTTAGCATCGGCGATACCTTTGAGGGCTGTTGGGCGACCTGGATGCCCGAAGTGCACGGCTACTGGCAGCACGAGTTTGCTGAAGAGCATCATACAATCTCTGTGACTTCTTCGAACTTCAACTCGCGCTCGGTGGTTGATGTCTTCACCGAGGGCCGCAACTTTGGAGTCATTGGTGCAGAACTAAAGAGCGTTTTCTGTGAAGATATCACAGCTGCAGTCTCTTACGACTTCTATTGGAGCGAGAAAGTCCAGACTAACTTCCTGTACGGAGAGCTGGGCGTAAACTTCTAATTTTATTTGCGACTGCTCTAGGCAGTCGCATCTTCTGCTTCTATTTTCTATTAAAATCTGCTATAATATTCCTTTTAATAGGAGATTTTTATGGCAGTATTTTTAACTACTTTTACCCTTTTTCAACCTCTAGGACAGGTAGAGAACATTGAGCTTCCAGCTCCCGTTGCCTCGTCTAAATGGGTGGAAGAAGTGAAAGTGGGGATGCAAGTTGCCTACGACGCTGGTCGACTCCTCTACACCATCCAACACGACGGGACCTACCTTGACATAGAAAAAAAGGGGGATAATTCCCCAGTCACTATCGCAGACAATAAAGCGAATCAGCTCATTTGCCACGCCCTGATTAACAAGTTCCCCACCTATGGCCTTCTAACCGAAGAGAAGATCGAAGGCGGCCTGCTCGATGAGGCTCAGAAAAACTGGTTCGATAAAGAACACGTCTGGATGATCGATCCTCTCGATGGCACACAAGACTTTATTGACCATGGCACCGAGTATGGCGTTCACATCGGCTTGACCGAAAACGGCGAGCCGGTTATCGGAGTCAATTATTACCCTGAAACGGACACCTTTTATTTTGCAGTCAAGGGAGGCGGAGCCTTTAAGAAAGTGGGAAATAAAGCGCCTGAACTGATCCGTGTCCCAGCGGGTCCTGTAACGCGCATCGTGCCTCTGCGCAATACGTCTGCAAAAGATACAGTCAAAAACTACCAGAGATTTTTCGAGGAAACGATTGTTCATGAGAAGATTCTGGCCGTCAATGGCTGTGGCCTTAGGCTCTCTTGCATCGCTGAAGGAAAGGCCAATCTCTACATCTCTAATGGTGTGAGAAGCGGACTGTGGGACTACTGCTCCGGTGAGGTGATATTACACGAAGCGGGTGGAAAACTGACGACGTTGAAAGGCACGCCTGTCGACTATAGAGAAAAAACGGGTCGTACTGTTGGCGGAACTATTGCAACGAATAATGCGGAGCTGCATGATATTGTGCTTAAAAAATAACTTTAAAAGTCTAGCAGGCTGCTAGACTTTTGCTACCTCTATAGCAAGGGCCTCGATGGCTAAGAAAAAAGCAAATCATCTGCGAGTTTGCCTTCTAGCTACTCCCAAGTTCTTAAAAATATCAAAGCGCGTATTCACGAAGCTAAAGTTAAGGCATCCCTTAGCGTTAATCAAGAACTGAATAAAAGTTTGGAAAAAGACTAATGCATTGTATTAATTTTATGCTTTTTGCGAGAATCTAAAGCCGTTGGCTTTGATTAAGCAAACGTACCCGAGTGCTTGAATGATTGTCTCCAGTAGAGAACCTGTCTTACACCAGGCCACAACAGATATCCAACCTAATGAGCTGGCTCTTGCCGAAAAGATCGCAGCCCAGCTCTACGATGCATTAAAGCCCTTCTTTCCCGCTGCGGGCCTCGCCGCCCCACAAATCGGCGTCAGCAGATCCGTGTTTATTTTTAGCTATGACCGCGACCCGGCCCATCTCGAAACCGTCATCAATCCGACGTACACACCCATCGGAGATGAGCGCCACTTCAGCTGGGAGGGGTGTCTTTCCGTCATGGCGTGCGAGTGGACGCTGGCTAGGTTGCCGCGCTGGGAAAAAATTAACGCCTCATGGATGAATCTAGACGGAAAGCGCGTCGAACGCATCCTAGAGGGCTTTGCTGCGAAAGTCTTCCAGCACGAAACCGACCACCTGCGCGGGATTGTCAATATTGCACATCCCGATGCAGAGATAAAACGCTTTGCGAGTAAAGAAGAGTTTGATAGCTTTTTACAAGAAGCCAAAAAAGAAG
>Ga0207093_1029_pt1 | contig 29470 bp, 16 predicted proteins | sample Alteio_BWMinHeat_89_FD_153519 | JGI IMG/M metagenome (GOLD analysis project Ga0207093, IMG submission 153519) | Enriched cells from forest soil in Barre Woods Harvard Forest LTER site, Petersham, Massachusetts, United States -... | ecosystem: Environmental > Terrestrial > Soil > Temperate forest >... | reverse complement strand
CGCTCGAACTTCAGCATCGTGTAGCCCTGCTTGGATGCACGCAGACGGATGCGCGTTAGGTGGTAGAGCCAGATGACCGGAGGCGGCGGGGCGCCGAAGCGATCGGCAAGTTCGGCGAGCAGCGCGTCTACCTCTTCAAGGGTTGAGCACTCGCCTAGACGATGGTAGATCTCCATGCGGATGGAGGGAGCGTCGATATACTCTTCGGGAAGTCGCGCGTCGTAGGCAAACTCCATCTTGGTCTCAGTGAAATTGGGCGAGCTCTTGTTGCGCAGAGCTTCGATCGTGCGCTTGAGCAGTTTGCAGTAGAGATGGAAGCCGATTGAGGCGATCTGCCCCGACTGCTTGATGCCGAGGATGTCGCCGGCGCCGCGGATCTCGAGGTCGCGCAGCGCGATCTTCATGCCGCCGCCGTAGCCGCTTGTTTCGAGTAGGACGCCGAGGCGCTTTTGGGCGAGCTCTTTCATCTCGCGCCGCTGGGGCACGAGGAAGTAGGCGTAGGCGGGGCGGTTCCAGCGGCCGACTCTGCCGCGCAGCTGGTAGAGGTCGGCGAGGCCAAAGGTATCGGCGCGGTCGATCAGGATTGTGTTGGCGTTGGGGATGTCGACGCCGTTTTCGACGATGGTGGTAGCGACGAGGATATCGGCGTGGCCGCTCTTGAAGGAGTGGTAGACCTCGTCGAGTTCGTCTGCGTCCATCTGGCCGTGCCCCACGATGATGCGCGCTTCGGGGAGGAGGGCTTGCAGCTCGTCGGCGACTTTCTGGATCGTTTCGACGCGGTTGTGGATGAAGTAGGCCTGTCCGTCGCGCGAGAGCTCGCGTAAGAGAGCATTTTGGATGACGGCGGGGTCGCGCTCGGTGATGTGCGACTTGATCGGCAGGCGGTCTTGCGGCGGAGTGTTGATGATCGAGACGTCTCTGGCGCCGATGATCGACATATAGAGCGTGCGCGGAATCGGGGTAGCAGAGAGGGTGAGGCAGTCGACGCCGACTTTAAGCTTTTTGAGCTGCTCTTTCGCGCGCACGCCAAAGCGCTGCTCTTCATCGATGATGATCAGACCGAGGTCTTTGAAGGTCACATCTTTGCTGATCAGGCGGTGGGTGCCGACCAGGATGTCGATCGCGCCGGTTTTAGCCTTTTCGAGGTTCTCTTTCACGGTCTTGGCGGGAAGGAAGCGGGAAATGACGCCGATCTGGATCGGGAAGTTTGCCATGCGCTCGCAAAAGGTCTCATAGTGCTGCATGGCGAGAACGGTGGTGGGCACGAGGACGGCGACCTGTTTTTTGCCGTCGGCAACGGCTTTAAAGGCGGCGCGCAGGGCCACTTCTGTTTTCCCGTAGCCGACGTCGCCGCAGATCAGGCGATCCATCGCCTTGCCGCCGAGCATATCCTGCTTGAAGGCGCTGATCGCCGCGAGCTGGTCATCTGTCTCTATAAAGGGGAAGTCGTTTTCAAAGGCCGTCACGATCTCGCTATCGGGAGGATAGACAAATCCTCCTTTGAGCTCGCGCTCTGCTTGCATACGCAGCAGGTCCTCGGCATAGCCGATGATCGAGGTTTGCGCCTGCATGCAGGTCTTGTGCCAGCGCTGCGTGCCGAGTTGGCTTAAGGTGGGTTTCTCTTCGTGGGCGCCGATGTAGCGCGAGACGAGGTAGCTGGAGGCGATCGGCACGTAGAGCTTGCTCGCATCGGAATATTCGAGAACAAGGAACTCCGATTCTTGGCCGAGATGGTTGGGGCGCTTTTCCACGCCGAGGTATTTGCCGATGCCGTTGTGGAAGTGGACGACATAGTCGCCGGCTTTTAGGGCGTGGAATTCGGCGGCAGGAGTGTGCGTCGTGCTGCGCCACTTCTGGCGGCGGACGCGCAGGCGGTGGGTGAGCTCGGTCATCGGGAAAATCGCCAGCTGGCTGTCGCTGACGACGAGGCCGCTCGTGAGGTAGCCGCGCTCAAAGAAAGTGTGCTTCGGAAGGTGGATGCCCTGGTCGGCAAAGCGTGCCTTAAGCGTCTGCTCCTCGCTGTCGGTGGCGGTGACGAGGTGCAGCTCGAGGGTGGATTTGCTGTACTGGTTTAGGCCGTAGAGGATTTCGTCGCTGCTTGTCGCCGCCAGTGTTTCGGAGGGCGAGAAAAAGTCGGCGATGGCATGGAAGGGGTGCTGCCAGCGCTTGCTCGTAAATTCGCGCTGGAAGCACTCAAACTTGAGCGGCTGAAGCGGCTCTTTGCCGCTGTAAAAGGCGCGCCCTTTTTTGCCTTTTAGCTCGACTTCAGAAAGCTTTTCCATCCGCTCATTGGTCCAGAAGAGCGTCTTCATGCCCTTGATCTCGGCAAAGAGCTCATCCATCGTTGCAAAGAGCGGTCCCTTACTGCCGGGGAGACTGCGCAGGGCAACGTAGCGATCTTCAAGAGCGAGCAGATCGTCGAAAATGATCAGGGTTTTGGGGCCGAGGTAGTCGATGAGAAGGCTTGGATCCTGCAGCAGCTTCGTCTCAGAAGCGGGACAGAGAAAGATCTCTTGGACTTTTTCCAAGGATTTCTGCCCGATGGGGTCGTAGGTGCGGATCGACTCGATCTGGTCGCCCATGAATTCGACGCGGTAGGGGTCGGGTGAGGAGAGTGGAAAGATATCGAGGATACCGCGCCTTAAGGCAAACTGCCCCTTGTCGATGGCCAGCGCTTCTCTGCTATAGCCCAGGGCTGTGAGGAATTCAGGTAGGGCGTCGAAAGGGATCTCTTCGCCGATTTTCCAGGTTGAGCAGAGCGGTTTCATCGTCTTGGGCGAAGGCAGTTTTTGTAAGAGGGCTTGGAGAGGGCAGAGTACGAGGGCGGGATGCTTCTTCTGCATCAGCTGGTGCAGGATAAAAAAGCGCCGCCCGACGATATCGGGGCTGGGGGGAATCTCTTCGCCGGGAAGCGTCTCCCAAGCGGGAAACTCGAAAAAGGGCTGCAGATCGAAATAGTCGAGGTCGTCGACGAGACGGCTCTCGCGCTTTTCTCCGGTGATGATGAGCAGGTTGTAAGTGCGCAAGAGAGAAAGGAGCGCTGCCTTGGGCGCGTCCCAGAGGCCTTCGATCAGAAGCGAAGGCTCGCTATCTACAATTGTCTTAAAATGCGCTAAAGATTCGCTTGAAGTCAGTTTCACAACGTGCTGATTAGCTGTCTTGCCTTGTGCAGAGCGTCAGAGACGCCTTGCGGGTTTTTGCCTCCGGCCTGAGCGCTTTCAGGCTTGCCGCCGCCGCCGCCGCCGATGAGGGGAGCGAGCTGCTTGATCAGCGCGCCTGCGCTCACGCCTTTGGAGACGAGGTCGGGGCTTATTTTGATGAGCAGCTGCGCCTGCTGAGGCGTTTTGAGCGCAAACACCAGCGCTAGCGAGCGCGCCATGCCCATCACCTCTTCAGCGAGCAGCAGCAGATCCTCGCTCTCCACATCCACTTGTGTGATAAGAGCTGGCGAAGAGCCCACTGTTTCGATCTTTGCAACGAGTGCGTGCGCGAGCGTTTTGAGCTCAGAGCGCTTTAAGACGCGCAACTGCGCTTTGAGCTGCGTATTTTCTTCGAGAAGCTGCTCGATGCGCTCGGGAAGTTTTGCAGGGTTGATTTTGAGCGGAGCGGCTGCAGCGTAGCAGAGCGCTTCTTCTGCGCGTACAAACTGCTCTGCCGCTTTTCCGCAGCACGCTTCGATGCGGCGGACGCCGGCGGCGATGCTGCTCTCTTTGGTGATGCGGAAGTAGCCGATCGTGCCGACTTGGGAAGCGTGGGTGCCACCGCACAGCTCTTTAGAGTAGTCGATGTCGACGACGCGCACAGTGGCGCCATATTTTTCGCCGAAGAACTGCTTGATTTTAGAATCGCGCTGCGCCTCTTCAAAGGGCAGTTCGTAGGTGCTGACGCTTCTGCCTTCGCGGATCTTCTCGTTGACGAGGTCTTCGATCTGATGGATCTCTTCAGGGGAGACGGCCTTGTGGTGGCTGAAGTCGAAGCGCAGGCGGTCGGGTTCGACAAGCGAGCCTGCCTGGCGGATGTGGCTGCCGAGCACTTTCTGCAGCGCCCAGTGCATGAGGTGGGTCGCAGTATGGTGGTTGGCTATCTTCATGCGCCGCTCTTCGTCTATGTGGGCAGTAATAGTAGATCCGACGCTTAACGAGCCCTCGACAACGGTGCCGCGGTGGAGGATCACGCCCGGGAAGGGAGACTGGCACCCACGCACTTCAAATCTGCCGTTTGCATCATGGATGGCGCCCCAATCGGCGACCTGGCCGCCTTTTTCTGCGTAGAATGGAGTCACAGACAGGAATATTTCGCCCTCTTCGCCTTTTTCGAGGCTCTCTACGAAGCGTCCCTCTTTTAAGAGGGCGACGATCGGAGTCTGGATTTCGGTTTCGGTATAGCCGACGAATTGGCAGGGGCCATACTGCTCGAGTAGCGGGGCAAAGAGATTCTCTTCGGCCTGCTGCGCATGAGTGACATGCGCGCTGCGCGACTTCTCTTTGGCCTCTTCTTCGAGCATCTGGTAGGCGTCGATGTTGACCTGTAGGCCGGTGTCTTTGGCGATCAGAAGGATCTCTTCGAGAGGGAAGCCGTAGGTGTCTTTGAGTTTGAAAGCCTCTTCGCCGCTGATCTGCTTGAGGGGGCTATGCAGCGCTTTTTCGACGATCGTGCTCAAAATACCGCCGCCGCGCTTGAGAGTGCGCAAGAAGCTCTCTTCTTCCACGGTCAGGATCTCGGCGATGCGGTCTTTAGCTTCTTTAAGTTCGTGGAAGTCGGCACCCATGATGTCGACCAGAGCAGGCAATATTTTGGCTAAGAATGGTTCTTGCTGACCCAGCGTGCGGCCGTAGCGCACCGCGCGCCTCAGCAGCTTGCGCAGCACGTAGCCGCGTTCAATATTGCTCGGCTGAGCGCCGTCGGCAATCGCAAACGACAGGGAGCGCAGGTGGTCGGCGATGACGTGGAAGGCGCTGGCGTGGCCATCCTTGGGGTTGTATTTGATGTTCGTGATCTTTTCGATCTGCCCAATCAAGTGGAGCAAGATGTCGGTGTGGAATACGGTGTCGACGCCCATCTTGAGCGACATGACGCGCTCGAGACCCGCGCCGGTATCGATCGACTGGCTGGGTAGCGGCTGCATCTCACCCGACTGATCGCGGTTGAACTGCATGAAGACCAGGTTCCAGAACTCCAAATAGCGGTTTCCGTCTTCATCTTCCTTGGGGGATCTGGCAGAGCCGTAGCTAGGCCCATGGTCGAGGTAGAGCTCAGAGCAGGGACCGCACGGACCGGTATCGCCCATCGCCCAGAAGTTGTCCTTTTTGCCCATGCGGACGATGCGATCCGCGGGCATATATTTGAGCCAGAGGTCGAAAGCTTCCTGATCCTCTTCGTAAACGGTGATCCAGAGCTTTTCCACGGGGAATTGGAAGACTTGCGTGGTCACATCCCATGCAAAGGCAATCGCCTCTTTTTTGAAGTAGTCGCCGAAAGAGAAGTTGCCGAGCATCTCGAAGAAGGTGAGGTGGCGCGCGGTGTGGCCGACGTTGTCGAGGTCGTTGTGCTTGCCGCCGACGCGGATGCACTTTTGGGAGCTTGCGGCGCGCTTATAGTCGCGCTGGCTCTTACCGAGGAAGACGTCCTTGAACTGGTTCATCCCCGCGTTATTGAACAGCAGCGTGGGATCATCATGGGGAACAACAGGGGAGGAGGGAACGATCGTGTGTCCCTTTTCTTTAAAATAGTGCAAAAACTTGCGACGGATTTCTTGAGAAGACATAGGCGTATGAGTATAAGAGATTCCACTCTGGAGATCAAGAATTCAGTTGCTCAGAGGGTGCTCTTAAATTAAGCTTCTGTTGATTTTTTGGTTCTTTTGAGCCGATTTTCGATTCAAATTGCAGGGGTAATATCAACTTCGTATATGACCCCTGCAATTTGAATCGAAAATCGGCCAAAATAATCCCAAAAATCGACGAAGCCTTAATTTAAGAGCACCCTCTCAATAGAGGTAAGAATTTTTTCGCAGATTGAGAAGAAAAGGGTGCGTTCCGTAGAAGCTAATGTTCTGATCTGGTTCCAAGATTCTTGGTCTGCTTTTGGGAGTTTTGTCTTGAAGTCCTTATGACCGGAACCCGCATCCGTGACATATTTTTGCGATAGAGAGATCGCACCCAGCAAAGCGCGTACGTCGGTACTTTGCTTCTTCTCTTTAAAAAAGCGGGCGGGGTAGCGCAAAAATTGGCGCATCGCAGCTGCTTTATTCACATATTCCTTTTCTTCTGGAGTCAGCCCGATCTTGAGTTCTTTAAAAATCGGGATTAAATTGTGGTCCGTGAAATCTCTCTGTTTACCTTGCATGTCTGCATAGAGCATCAGAAGCTCCTCGATAGCATATTGCGTGAGCATACCCGTTTCGGATAGAAGCTGATCAGCAAAAGCGGGGTCTGGCATGGCAAGGTTTAAGAGTTGCTCTATGAGGTTGTCGCTGATGTTGAGCAAGTCATCCTGTAATCCGGGGAGTTTTTCTGCAAGGTGATGAAGATGGGCTTGAAGAGGATGGGGCGGATGGCTTTTTTGCTCACTTGTAACAGTGCGGCTTGTTTTGCGCACTTCGAGCCAAAAAGTGGCTAGATCATGAGAATCGCTTTTCCACTCCGTGGAGAGCTCTAAGCCCACATCAAATACATCCTCAAGGAAGTTGATGGTAGACTGCAGGAGGCGTTGGGGGGAGATATTTGGATTTTGGCGAAACGACCAGGCTAATTGAAGGAGTTTCTCTAATTGATTGCTCTCTTCGCTTTCTGCGTTAAACTGTGGTAGAAAGCGCACCCCGACTTCACCTCCATTTAAATCCGCGATCATTTGGCGATATTCGCTTGAAAGTTCCCCGTGGGACTTACAATGATTGAGCCTTGTCACTAGATCGTGAGAAATTTTGACTTTTGGATCTTCAGTCGTTTGGGGTAAAAGCTGTTCAATGAAAAGCGAACTATATTTCACAGAGCGCATTGTCCAGGAGAAAAGAGCTTCTCTATTGTCTGCACATGCCGGAAGGATAAGAATCTGCTGCCCAAGTAGATCAAAAAAACGTGCTGCATTTTGAACCGAGTCGTCTTGCCGGGAAAAACACATTCGCATGACCTTTAGGTGTTCGATAGAAGTGAGGGTTTTTGGCGTCGCCCGTTTGGGTGATTCAGGTTCAGACGTCACTTCTACATAGGACAGTTGATTTATAGGATGTACATGTGGAGTAGAACGAGGTTTTTTTTGATAAGCAAGATGTGCGAGCCAAGGTTTCAATCTTTTTAAATCGGATCCGACACAAATCCTCATTAAGTTGTTCATGCGGTTGAAAAAGCGAAGTTTACTATTTGAGATAGTGAAGAATTGTTTGATTTCATTGGGGGTAGAAGGGGCAAGCGGTCTTTTTCCTGCCTCGATCAATTTTTTCTTAAATAGAATGGGAAATCTTGGTGAATTGCACATGTTTTGAAGATCGTGTGTATCTTCATTTATCAGATAAGAATAAAGACCCTGCAAGCAGAAAAAGTCTTCCTGGAATTCCACTGTTTTTTGAATAGCCCAGTAATATAATTCAACCGTGCGTTCGTAGTACATCCGCAATATCAAATCGCGACTCGAGGTTGGAGAAGATTCCTCGATTCGAGTTAAGTAATCTTTCCGCAAAACGTTATTGGTAATACCTAAATAGGTATCAATAAAAAGCTGGTCCTGAGGTCTGTTTGAAGCTCTTTTCAAGTGTTTTATAACGCTCGGTCCGACAGTGTGTTTCATGTATGTAGGCATGGATAGAATTTTTGTTATAAGGGCTGAACTAAAAAGTTCCTCTCCAGCCTTTGCTTTTTGCAAGATAGTAGGGTTATTTGAAAATTCAGTAGTATCCTTGGCGTAATGAGAGAGAAAGGTGAAAAACCAGCTGGTTGTCCAAGCGAATTTGTATAGTGAATCGCGGCTTGTTTGCTTTTCCTCGGATGAGTTTTGAGGAAGACAATCAGGTTTTAGTTGGCTATAGGGGGTAGCAAATAACTCTGGGTCATTTAAGGCAAAAAGTGCCTTTATTTTTTTTAAGAGATCTGAAGCGGGGAGGGTCGAGAAAAATTCATTAATTTGGTCAGGATTCCTCTCAAATTTATAGGAATAAAAACCGTCTAGAAATCTAAGAAATGTGCGGCCACTCTCTTTTATGTCTGTTTTTTGTAAGCTTTCTATAATCTGTTGAATATCATCTCTAACTATGGAAAAAAGGGTGCTCGCGGCTAACCATTCTTCCTCTGTTTTGCAGTTTATTGACCTATAATTGATGTAATCAAGAACAACAGAGCGTTTGGGATCAGCTGTTTCTTCTTCTTTTTGCGAAAAAGAGGTCGCCATTGGTCCAATAGGGGGGAGCGCCATATCAAATATCCTCTTCTATACAGGTTAAGATTTTTGCACTGATGGACAAGAGAAGATTGCGTTCTGTGGAGACCATTTCTCTGATGGCGTTCCACGACGTTTGATCAGCCTTGCTTAGGTTTGTGTGGAACCCCGTGAAATCCTGGCCGGCGTCGGAGGCGTATTTGCGCGATAAAGAAACGGCATTGTGCAGCGTCTGGGCCCATTTGCTTAAGGTTTTCTCTTTGAAAAAGCGGGCGGGGTAGCGCAAGAGCTGGCGCATAAAGGAGCCGCGCTTAATGAGGCTTTTCTCATCCTCTGTTAGGGAGAGCTTTAGCTTTTCGACAAGAGGTTCTAAATGATGGTCTTCTATGCGGACATAATCGCCTTTTACATCGAGAGCAATAATCAGTAGTGCCTCTAAGGCCAATTGTCCGACGAGACACGTCTCGATCAAAAGCGCATCTGCATAGGCGGGATCTACCAGTTTGGATGCTTGCGCTATGCGCTCCACGAGGTTATCGCTCAAATTGAGGAGAGGCTCTTTCTGGCTAAGCAGTCTTTCCGCTAATTGATGCAGCTGTATTTGTAAGCGAAGGGGCTCGCTTCGTTCGTTCCAAGAAAGAGGGAGGCTTGTTTCTCTTATGCTTTGCCAGAAGCGATTTGCTTCGTTTCTTATCTTGTCTAGAGGGGAGTCGGTCCACTGGCGAGAGAGTTCAAACCCTAGATCGAAGACGTCTTCGAGATAGTTCAGCGTCAGTTCGAGCTTCTTGCTGGCTGGTGCGATAAGGAGCCTATCCAATTGATTGTTCCCTTCTTCTTGACCGGGGAAACGCACAGCGATCTCGCCGCCGTTTAAATCGGCGATTGTTTCGCGATCTTCTGCCGAGAGGAGCTTGTTAAATGTGCAGAGGTTAAGCAGATCCACTAAATCATGAGAGAGTTTAGGAGGTGGGTTCGCGATCAGGCTGCGGAGCAGCTGTTCGAGAAAAAGCGAGCTATGTTCTATGCAGCGCATGGACCAGCTCGAGAGACTCTCTTGCATGGGAAGGCTGCGCACATGAAGGATGAGGAGGTTAAAGTGCCTGTGAGCATTTTGCATCGCATCGGAAGAATGAGTAAAGCAGGTGTTAAAAAGCTTTACCTGTTCGTCTAGGGAAAGCTGTTTTTGCTTCTTCACTTTCTGTTTAGGAGCGACTTCCTCGGCGAATTGGACCTCTTTGACGGGAAAAGAAGGAGTGGGTGCCTTGATGCGCTTTTGCGGCTGCGGAAGAAAGGGTTGCCAGAGGCGTAAAGTATCAATGGCAGTGCCAAGCCCTACTCTATTGAAGCGTTCGATGGTTTTTAACAAATTAAGGGGGATTTCTTGGAGAAAGAAATAAGTTTTGAGCTCAAGAGGCAGGCTAGAGCGCTCTTTTATGTTCACAGCCCGTATTTTCTTTGCAAAGAGCGTGCGGAATTGCGCCTTATCATAAATCTCGGGCAGTTCTCTTATGCCCTCATTGCGTAGATAGAAATAGACTCCAAAAAAGTCTTCCGTTTCTCTTTGCGAGTCCCTAGTTGTTTTATTGAGCCAGCTGTAGAGCTCGGAAATACGGGGGAAAAAATTTCTAAAGACTCCCTGATGCTTGGATATGTAGCGAGAATCGATAGGGTTGTTTACGCTCAAAATAGGAGTGTAGTACCTTTTGAAATCCTGTTGAATCGCGTCCAGCGTTTTTACCATTTGCCCATCGGTGCTGCCGATTTGAAAAATGATTCTGCGCACCAGAGGGGCAACAGTGTATTTGACGGGACGATCGAGTTTTTGTAACTGTAGGCGGATTTCCTGAAAAAATGCGGTTTCCCCATGTTTAGACTTTTCTTTTGCGTCCTTATGCTCGAGAAAGGCAAGCGTATCTACAATGTAGTAGAAGATCATATCGATAAAAACTGTCGCCTCGTCGCACAGCAAAGAGATACTGACCGCGGCACCCATTTTTTTATCCTCTTCCGAAGTCAGGCGGTACTCTTCTTTGTAATCGGCAATAAGGGTACCGAAAAGCAGCGGATCGCCCAGCTCGAAAAGTGCGCCTATTTTTTTCAGAACGCTTACAATGCTCTGCTGGCCTTTGGATTCTGCCAGTTCATTTTGGAGAAAAGCGTGAATAGGAGCGGAATTATGCTCATAGCAAAAAGCATAGTAGGCGTCGAAAAACTTTATCAGGCTCTTGCTAAAACGGCTGAAGTTCCCCGGGACAATGGTATCACCAATACGAGTCATAATAATAAATTGTATGCAATACCTGACAAGCCACAGGACAGATTGAGCTCCGAGGTAATATTTCTTATCTACTCTAGTTACAAGCGTGGGGATAACAAGATCAAGAAAGTCCACAATAGCTTCTCGTGAGGGATCGTCAGGTGGAATAACCACGGTGGAGGGCGCTTGAAGACCTATGGGATTAACGCTGCTCATTTTTCTTCTCCCATTCTTTGAGCACTTTTAAGCAGATCGTTTCAAAAAGGGCGATTTCTCTGGTGATCTCACCGCGCGTTTTCGCCAGTTGCTTGTCATTCAGATGGAAGCCTTCTTCTTTATCTTTCAGGAACGCCGCATCAAAGGGATACTTATCTGCGAGCTGGCGCGCCTTCTTAAAGGGTTCATAAGAACTACTTTCTGGGTAACGCACCCGGCGCATCTCTTTGCCCTCCTTGAGGAACGCAAGCTCATCAGCATCCCATTGGATAGGGAGCTTTAGGAAATCTACGAGTAGTTTTAAATCGTGATCGACCATTTGTGGAGAGACGTCTTTTCCGTCCATAATGAGGAGCGTGTTGAATAACTCTTCTGCCGCCATCTGCGTGATGAGGAGGGTGTCGCTGAGAGCGACTGGGGCCTGGATCGGTTGGAGTACATTCGTCCTTATCACAGAAAGGCGAAGCAGGAAATTATCGATCAAATTAGTAAAATTTCCCTTGAGCTCGACGAAGCATTTATCTTTTAAAGAGGTAAGAAGTGAGCGCAGCATAGGAAAGTCCTTGGGATCTGTTTTTTCCCAGGTATCTCTCATGAGGTGAGTAAGAAGGTAATTTAAATAGGATTCGATTTTGTCTTGCAGCTTTTGCAACTCTTCGCCTTTCTTCTTGTTAGGGCTAAGCGATTGGGAGAGGTGTAAGGAGAGCTGGAACGCTCGTTTTACGAGAGCAAATGAGTCGTTGAGCAGTCTATCTTCAGGAAATTGGTCGGAAAAGCGCACCAGGGCGAGGAGCTTTTCCGTTTGATTGCCTTCAGGAGTGCAGAGGTGCATGGTGCGTACGAGGAATTCTCCGCCATTTAATTCGAGCAAATTCTCGCGAATATTCTCATCGAGAGAGCAATGGAAGGGCACTTGATAGAACAACTGGATCAAGTCGTGTGCAAGGACGCCCTTCTTGGGATCGTCTCTACGCATAAGAGCTGTCAATGTCTGTTCCAAACTAAGGTGCACGTCGACGACGAGACCGAGGGCGGTTGCGCGCAGTTCGGACATGGTTTTAGGGGCCATATTGAGAGAAGTCAGACGCAAAAGAATCGATTGCAAATGCCAGAGAGTATTCCTAGCGTGTGCGGATGGCTGAGAAGCATATACCCTTTTCAGATCTTCGCGGAGTGCTTTGGTAAGGGCGCTTAGCGAAGAGGAGTCGAGGGTAGAGAGAGGCTTTGCACTAGCAACGAGCTCCCGACTCTTTTTCTCAGGATTGTCTATAGCATCAATCCAGAGACTTGTTTCCTCCAGAGGGCCCTCTAGGAGAAGCCGATTAGATTGATAGAGCTTCTTTAAGAAATCTCCGGTAGCTTTCAACCAGTTGGGTCCCTTTGCAGAATCTGATGCGTAGGCAATGAGCTCTTCTTTCAGTAGATCGTTAAAAGGCCTCCTTGACTTTTGGCAGAGAGTTTCCAGCCTCTTCAAAGCACGGATGTCTTGAATATAGAGGTGGATTTTTCCCAGTGCATCAAAAGCTAAATAACCCTCTTTGAGGACACTTTTTGACCAGTTGGAGAATGCACGAGTGCGGTTATAGAATGAGCGGAGCTCTTGTGAATGAAGAATGGCGAAGTCAGAGGAAAGGTCTACTCTCATCACCTTATTCTCATCGAGCAAATCGGCGAAGTGGGTTTTTAATGTAGCAAGCCCCGATAGAGAGGATTGTATAACAGAGGCCAACTCGTCTTTCTTTCGAAGTAGCGATTTTTTAAATAAAAGAATTTTCGAAATTATGTCTAGGTATTCAGTAGAGAGAACGAGGATTTCACTTTTGGGTTCAGATGGTTTGTATTGAGAAATACCCATGTTGATGCATTCGTTAAGCAGTTTTACTTTTATGTAGAGCAAGCCGAGGCTTTTGACAGCAGCAAGTGCTGTTTTGACAAGCCTTTTGTCCACATTCAGGTAGAGTAGAATGGAGTTACTGAAGAGCTGGGTGTTGCTCGTCGTAAAAAGGTCAGCTTGGAGAGCGAGAATCCTTAGATCTTCTTCCGCGAGATCGCATTTCTTTAGAAACTCGATGAAGCGCTGAATAGGTTCATTATTATTTTCATAAAAATAGGCGTAAAGGCATTCGTAATGTTTAGATAAGCAGAGCTGGAAGAAATCGTTGTTTTTGTACTTCTGATTTACTTCGGGATGAAAGTGGTTATAGAGGATCAATCGGACGTCTCTCAGAATCAAGCGCAAGAAACTGCTGGCCGCGGCTTGCTCGAGATCCAGTGCCATGGGCCGGCCTTCATTAATGTAGTCGCTGAAGAGCTTAAGCTGCGCATCTTCAAGATTTGATTCAATAGGTCCGGTAGCATGTAAGTGCAGCCTAGAATTCTCCGCTTGCAACTGCTGGTTCATCTCAACGAGATCTAATTGAGTTAAGCGGCTAGGAATAGAACTGCCTGGTGGTGGTAGCGCCATACTTTATTTCTCCCATGCTTTTAATACTTTCATGCAGATCGTTTCGAAGAGAGTGAGTTCAGTCCGAATGAGGGATTTCGTCTTATTGAGTTCTTTGCTGACATATTTGAATCCCTCGCCAGGAGCATCGAAGGAGTTGAGAGGGTGCTTTTCTGCAAGAGCGCGCGCCGATTGAACTTCTTTAGAAGGAGAGTGGTTGGGATAGCGGATGGAGCGGCGCACTTCTTTGCTTTTGTGGAGGAACTGCTGCTCTTCTTGAGACCATTCAATGTTTAAGCCCAGCTCTTTGATCATCAGGTGTAATTGATGATCGATTGCAGCCATATCCGGATTCTTTCCTTGAAGAAATAGGAGGTTCATGAAGAGTTCTTCGGCGGCCATCTGTGTGATAAGCAGGGCGTCGCCGATAGCAACAGGAGCCTGAATTGGATGCAGAGAATCCACACCCTTTCTGATCACTTCCAGTCTCATGATGAAATTATCGACGAGGCTTTTCAGGTTATCGCCAATCTCATCGTCGCGATTGTGTGCTAAATCAAGAATGACTTCGCATAGCCGCTTCATTGATTTGAACTCGCCTTTCTCCCACGTGCGTGAGGAGAAGGAGGGTTGTAGCTGTGCCAAGGAGGTAGCGAAGTGAGCGGATAGGTTTTGCTTTGACGAGGTTTTAAAGGATGCAGTGAGTGTGATACACAACTCGAATGCTTCTTGTGCATAGGAGAGGGTTTCTGCAAACAGAGCATTGGGATCATATGTGTCCAGATGCGCATGGGCGAGCAATTTTTCGACCGTATTTCCCTTATCGCTGCACAGATAGAGACAGCGAGTGTGCAACTCGCCTCCGTTAAAGCCGAAAATAGCAGCTCGTACATCTACATCCGGGGCGTATTTTTCTGGAAAATTGTAGAGAAGAGTGTAGAAATCATGACTGAGGATACCGTGTGTTTCGCTATCTCGTCGCATAATAGCCGTCAGGCTTTGCTCGAGGGCAAGCTGTAGATCAGTCACAAGACCGATGAGAAACGCGCGCAGTTGATGCGTTGTTTGGGGTGCAGCGGTTAGAGAAGCTAAACGGAAAAGTGCGGCTTCTAAATGCCAGAAGGCGTTTGCGGCGTGTGAGGAAGTAAAGCCCTTACTGAAGATTTTCAGTTGATGACGCAGACTTTGAAGATTCGCCTCAAAGGAGGGTTCTTCTTCTTTGGGTAGAGAAGGAGGAGGAGTCTTTAGGATTGGTGCAGGCTGCTCGTCTATTTTTGGAGAAGGAGGAAGAATTGCTTCTCGGGGCTTAATGGGTGCAGGTTTTTCTTTCTTGAGTTGGGGAAGAGCCAATAAATCCTTCCACTTTTCTGCTTCTTTAAGGGGATGGTCAAGAATGAGAACAGTGCATTTATATATCCCTTTGATGAGAGTATCCATCATACGAGTATTTGTAATTTCTTCCTCAGGCTGGGGCTCATATCCTTTCAGCGTTTCTCTAAAGGCTTGATTAAAAGAAAATCTACCCAAACTCAATTGAGAGAGTTTCTGAGCTGCATCAGGTTGCCTGACATAGGGGGCGAACTTTCTGTACAAACTCGTGCTCTCTTGAGCTTTTTCAAGACTTCTCTTTGCCCAATGGAATATCTCCTTTATTCGCTTGAAGCTGCTTAGGAAGTAGGGAGCCTTATCAAGAAAATCAGCGGTCTTAGCTAATGTGGTTATAGCCTGCTTATCATCTATCCACTTTCCGTAATAATTTTTGATGTTATAGAGAGCGTTGTAAAGAGTTAAAAATAGTGTCTTTGCGGATTGCACATCTTTATAAATTGCCCTGTTGAAAATAAACAAAGCAATCCGAAGTTCACGCGGAAACGAACCCACATCTAAATAAACGAACGGATTTTCTTCTGGAACTTTCTCCAGTAAAATTTCGAACAATTCGAATATGTGGTTTGTATTAGTATATACGACCCAGAGACTGACTTCTGCTGCAATAGGCGGATTGATCAAAAGCTGGGTTGGATTAGGAATGAATTTAATAAGGGAATCGAAAAAGAAGTGTTTACACGCGATATTAAAAAGAGCAGGAAGATTGTCAAGTACGTTATTAAAGAGTGGATCCTTGTTGAGTTTTTTGAGATTTTGAATGAACCTAAGAGCAGGTTCGGGATTGTTGTTGTAAAAAAAATCATAAAGCGCTTCGTTGAACGAAAGAATGCATGCCCGAAAGAAAGGCCGTTTGTTTTCAAATAAATTGACAAAAAGAATCTGCCTGAAATCTCTGCGAACAAAACGAAGAATAGTGCTGCCGGCAGCTTCATTTACGTCTGCTTGGGCATAATGATTATTAATGTACCTGCAAAATAGGAGAAAATATGGAGTCTCTTCGGATTTGATTGAGAGATCAATGGGAAGAGGCCGTATTGTGCGATCGGCGGGATTTATGGCTGCCATATTTTATTTCCTCTGTTTTTCCCAAGCTTTTAAAACTTTCAGGCAGATCGTCTCAAAAACGGCGATCTCTCCAAGAACCTTCTGCTGGTCAACGGGCGTTGCTATTTGGGTGCTGCTGTTAGGATAGCGTGTCGATCTGCGTACCTGTTTGCCTTTATTAAGGAATGCGGTCTCATCCTTATCCCATTTAATGCCTAGATCAAGGAGGGCGGTCATCTGAAATAAGTCATGATCGATCTCTTTCATATTGATATTCTTACCCTGCAGTAAAAGGAGAATCATAAAGAGCTCTTCAGCTGCCATCTGTGTAACGAGCTCTGCCTCTCCGAGGGTCATCACAGTGTGATCAGAACGCGCTTTAAGGACTTCCAATCTTACAAAGAAGTTCTCAACCAAACCCTTTAGGTTTTCTCCCAGGTCTTCATCGCGCTTTTTCACCTTTATATCTAGTAGGGCTTGCGACAAGGCGCTCATGGAATAAGGTGCGTTTTTCTCCCAAGAAGCTCCGGAGAAAGAGGTTCTGAATAGATCGAGGGAAGAGGCGAAAAGTGCGAAGAGGTTGTTGGGGGGAGGGCATACTTTAAATGAAGAAGAGAGCGTCATACACAAATCAAAAGCGGTCTGAGCATATTTCAGCGCTTCATCCAGGAGCGTGTTAGGATCGTATCCCTCCAGTATGGTGTGGGCGATCAATTGCTCTGCCGCATTGCCTTTAGGATTGGAGAGGTGTGGGAAGCGAAGGAGCAGCTCTCCGCCATTATAGTCATAGACAGTGGTCCTGGTTTTTTCATCGAGAGGGCAGTCTACGGGAAGGTTATAGAGCAGATAGTAAAAATCGTGGGTCAGAACTCCATCTTTGGGATTGTCGCGGTGCATGATTGCAGTCAGAGACTGCTCTATGGCTAGTTGCATGTTGAATATCAGACCAAACACAAATGCGCGCAGCTGGTGAGGAGTACGCGGCGCAAGGGAAAATGAGGCTAAGCGTAAAAGTGCCTGCTGTAGATGGAAATGGACATTATAAGCTTCGGGAGAAGAGAGGGCAGCCCAATTCTTATCCAACACCTGTTGCACCTGTTGGAACTTCGCATCGGGGGATAGAAGCTGTTTTGGAGCGGGTTTGACCTTAGGAGGTTTTGCCGGAACTAGATAATGCTTCAATTGGCTTGCGTTGTTAAGAGGCGCTGCGAGAAAGCTCATGAGCAGATTGTCTACGCGTTCGATCAATCCCCTGATGGGTATGTTGGCTGCAGTTTCTTCTGGATTTTTCGGGGTAAAGCGAAGAAGCATTTTTGATAGTTCTTCATTAAACCGCTGGGGATGCTCCTTATCTAAAAGGGCGAGCTTTTCTAGAGCATCGGGTTCCTGCATAAAATGATAAAAATTGGCGAGAAGGATGAAATATTTTTTGGATTTTTCGAGTTCACCGGTTGCCCACCGAAAGATCTCACTAACATGGCTAAAAAACTCCAAATAGTCTCTTGCGTGCCCAGTAAATGTCCTCGCGGTCAGTGTGGTATTCGTTATATGGTCAACTGTCAGCCACTTGCCGTAAGTGGCGTAATATTTCTCTACATTTGCGACGACTTTGTACAACGTGGGGATGAGATTGATTAGATCGAGGTTGTTTCTCCCTAAATTTCTTTCAAAGCGAGTAATCTGATACTGAAGATCTGCAGAGGTAGTCAGATTCACTACGCGTTTAGGTTCAGGAAAAATCCCTGCTGCAGAGGATCCTAAAGTATCAAACGCTTCTCTTAATAGACAGATCCCAGCATAAACAAAACAGAAGCTCTTACCGGCTGCTATAACCGGGACGATCAATTGATCTTCTAAGGGATTGATGTATTTGACCAAGGGAGCAAAATAGAGAGGTCTTTCAGCAGTTTGACACACTTCCGAGAGCCTGTCCAAATGGCTTTTGAACTCCGGATTCTTCTGTTTTAAGGTAATAATTATTTTTAATAGGGGCTCCGGGTCTTTGTACAGAACCAACTTGGCAAGCGCTTCTGCGGCGTGCAAATAAAATTGTTTAAATAGAAGGGGCGAAGCAGTGTTAAACGCCGTGAAAAGCATGTGGCGCAAATCAGCCAAAATAAGAGTATACAGAGGCCGCGCTACTGTCTCGTTCGTATCTGAACAGAGGAAATAATGCTTTTCAACGTATGCTCCAATTTTATAAGCCCCAGGGAGTTGTGATTCAGTATAGGTTCGGTCAACTATATAAGATTGAATGGGGTTTTTATTGGATGTAATTAACGCCATGCGTGGTATTTTACAATAAAAAAGAGTTAATATCAATGGTGTGTTTGTATAATTATTAAATTTTTAATTAGTTGCGGCGGCAAAAAAAGACAGCCCATTCAAAGTCGAGTTGCGGACAATCTCCTAACTGAGTAAAAATGATGCCTTTATTGGATACTCAAGGAAATTTTATGGACGAAGATCTCAAGAAGCAGCTCGGAAAGATAGGCAATACGATCAGACAGATTTCGATGGAAGCCGTCGAAAAAGCCAATTCCGGCCATCCCGGTCTTCCCATGGGGTGCGCTGAGTTCGGCGCTTTTCTCTGGGGCACCCAGCTGCGCCACAACCCTAAAAACCCCAAGTGGTTAGGCAGAGACCGCTTCATCCTCTCCGCCGGCCACGGGAGCATGTTTCTCTATTCCTGCCTCCATTTGAGCGGCTACAATCTCTCCCTCGACGATATTAAACACTTCCGCCAGCTCCACTCCAAGACGCCAGGCCATCCCGAATCGCATATCACAGAAGGCGTAGAAGCCACCACCGGTCCTCTAGGACAAGGCGTAGGTAATGCCGTGGGCCAGGCGCTCGGCTTAAAGCTGCTAGCGAATAAGTTCAACACACCCGATTTTCCTCTATTTACGAACAAAGTTTTCTGCTTGGCCGGCGACGGCTGCATGATCGAGGGGATTTCGGGCGAGGCGTCATCGCTTGCCGGCCATCTCCAGCTCGACAATTTAGTCCTCATCTACGACTCGAATAAGGTCACACTCGACGGACCGCTAGCGGAATCCTGCTCTGAAGACACCAAAAAGCGCTACGAAGCGTATGGCTGGGATACGTATGAGGTCGATGGCTATGACTTCGATGCTATGGACAAGATCTTCCAAGAGATCCGGCAGAAACAGCGCCGCCCCTGCTTCATCGTGATGCACACCATTATCGGTAAAGGCGCGCCACACAAAGAGGGGACTTCGCGCGCTCACGGCAACCCACTCGGCGCCGAAGAGATTGAACTCGTCAAACGCAATTTAAACCTGCCGGAAGAGGACTTTTACATCCCACAAGCCGTGCGCACCTTCTTCGATCAGCGTCTGGAAAAGTGCGTCGCCATGGAGCAGAAGTGGAAAGAGATGCTCCGCCATTTCGCAGAATCCAAACCCCAGCTCTATAAAGAGTTCACGCAGATGGTCGACAAGCGCCTTCCCGAAGATCTCGAAGAAAAACTCACCAAAATCGAAATGAAGAGCCCGCTTGCAGGCAGAACGGCTTCACAGAACTGTCTCAACATGCTCGGCGAACAGCTTCCCTTTCTCATCGGCGGATCGGCGGATCTCTCCTGCTCCGATATGACGATGATGAAACATTTCCCTATTATTGGACCGGGTAAATTCGAGGGCCGCAACATCAAGTTCGGCGAGCGCGAGTTTGCGATGGCAACCATAGCTTCGGGCCTGGCACAGACCGATATGTACGTGCCATTTGTAGGGACATTCCTCACTTTCTCTGACTATATGCGCAATGCTATGAGGCTCGCTGCGCTCTCTATGACGCAAGTGATCTATCAGCTCACCCATGATTCAGTCTTTTTAGGCGAAGATGGTCCGACGCACCAGCCCATTGAGCATGTGGCTTCTCTGCGCGCCATGCCGCAGATGCAAGTGATCCGTCCGGCGGATAACTGGGAAGTGTGCATGGCGTGGATTGCTGCGCTGCGCCATCGCGGCCCGACTGCGCTGATTCTTTCGCGCCAGTCGCTGCCTCAGCTCGAAGAGACAAAAGTGCCTTACGACCAGGGGGTCGGCAAGGGCGCTTACATCCTGAAAAGGGAGAAGAGCAAGCCCGATTTTACACTGATTGCCACAGGCTCCGAAGTGAGCCTAGCTCTCGATGTCGCTGCTGCACTTGAAAAGCGCGGCAAGGCGGTGCGCGTTGTCTCTATGCCCTGCTGGGAGATCTTTGAAGCACAGAGCGATACCTATCGGGAAACAGTACTCGGCGGTGACCTTGGTCAGCGCGTGAGCATCGAAGCGGGGACCTCGTTCGGTTGGCACAAGTGGATCGGCATGAACGGCATCGCTATTAGCATTGAGAGCTTTGGTGAATCCGCTCCTTTAAGCGATCTGCAGGCGGAATTTGGCTTCAACGTCGATGCGATCCTCAGCCGTCTGCTCTCATGATTTTTCTAGACGCACTCAAAGGAAAAAACCAGGGCAGACCTCCGCTCTGGTTGATGCGGCAAGCAGGGCGCTACATGCCCGAGTACCGAGCATTGCGCGAGCGCGTCTCTCTCTGGGAGCTCTTTCACAACAGCGAGCTGGCGGCAGAAGTGACCCTTCTTCCCATCAAACGCTTCGGCTTCGATGCCGCGATCGTCTTTTCCGACATCCTCGTCATCGCAGAAGCCTTTGGCCTCACCCTCTCCTTTCCGGAAGGGAAGGGCCCGCAGGTCCATCCGCGCCTAGAAACCGCGCGCGATATTGAAAATCTGCAGCAGCGTCCCATCGTTGAGACTTTAGGGTTTGTCAAAAGAACCATCGAGCTGCTCAAACCTGCTTTAAACGTGCCGCTCATCGGCTTTTGCGGCGGACCCTTCACCGTGGCGAGCTACATGATGCGCGATGCAAAGAAGTGGCTCTGCAGCGATCCCACAAGCTTTCACCTCCTTCTCGATAAGCTCACGCAAGCCTCCATCGAATACTTATCGATGCAAGTAGCAGCCGGTGCGCAGGCCATCCAGGTCTTTGACTCTTGGGCCAATCTTCTCGATTCTCAGGAATTCGAAGAGCTTTCGCTGCGCTACTTGCAGCGCATCGTCGATGCCATCGATGTTCCGGTGATCCTCTTCTGCCGCGGCTCCTCGCTGCGCGCGCACAAGCTAGCGAGCATCCGGCCTGCCGCAATCAGTTTCGACTGGGAAGGCGATCTCAGCGCGATCAGCCACACGCTGCCGCAAGGAATCGCAGTACAGGGCAATTTAGATCCCAACCTCTTGCGCGGCGACCCGGAGATACTCAGAGAAAGCGTCAAAAGACTGCTTGGAAGCATGAGGAATCATCCGGGCTATATCTGCAATCTCGGGCATGGCATTCTGCCGGATACGCCGGTAGAAAACGTGCAGCTTCTGGTCGAAGAAGTTCAAATGAACAGGATATTAGGATAGACAGGATATTTTTTTACCACTTCACGAGCGGGGGCATCGAGCAGAGGATCGCATCGGGATTGCCCCCCGAAAGAAACCCAAACTTCGTCCCTCTGTCGTAAAGCAGATTGAATTCCACGTAATGCCCTCTCAGTTTCAGCTGCACATCGCGCTCCTCTTCTGTGAAGGGCAGGTGGATGCGCCTTGCATAGATCGGCATGATCCCCTCAAGAAATGACCTGCCCACCTTTTCCCAGACCTCCTGGTCATGGTAATGGTCGAAGAAAATGCCGCCGACGCCGCGCTCTTTCTTGCGATGGGGAATGTAGAAGTAGTCGCGTGCATTCTGTGCAAACTCCTCGTAGACCTCACCGAGGGCTTCCCTTGCGATACGGTGAAAGTGCTCGCGGTCTTCTTCATAGGGGAAACCCATCGGACTTAAGTCGTAGCCTCCGCCAAACCAGTGGCCCTTCTCAGTTTGAATGAAGCGGATGTTCATGTGGACGGTAGGGGCGTGGGGATTAGCCATATGCGTGATGAGGCTGAGGCCGGTAGCAAAAAAGGGACCGCTGCCATCTTGCATGGGGAACTGCTTGCCCTCGATTCCCGACCAGTTGACCGCGGCTTTTTCAAAAACGCGTCCGCGCAGCACGCTCATCTCACCGCCACCGCTGCCTTTGTCGTAGACCCAAGGCGTGCGCACGAATTTGCCTTCTGTTTCAATCGATTCAAATGCAACTATGATCTCATCGCGTAGCTGTCTCAGAAATTGAACAATCTCTTCCCTAGAGATAACCTTCGAAGTTGTGGTTGTGAAGGACATGCTCGGCACCTTTTATTAGATTTCTCACTGCTGCACCAATAATGGCAAATCCGTTCTTTTGGGCAAATGCATCTTCCAGTGGTGGCTTAGGTCTGCCAGCAATCACCTGGATATCATACTGTGAAAGAGTCCTATGGATCTCTTGAGTGCGATATAAGATTGCAGTGACAATGTAAGCTACAAATATCAAAGCTGTTGCTTCTCGCTGCTGCATGAAGCTGAGCTGGAGTTTAAGCTGATCGAGCGGCTGCATTGCATTGTAGTTACGCGTCATCTTCTCTTGCACTTCTTCACATGCGTATTTGTAGACGGCGTCATTGAAGGAGAGGCCCGTTTGTTCCTTTTGATCGATCTCGTAGCGCAATTTATAAATCGTTTCATTGGCGTGATTGCCCACATGGGCGATCAGGTCTTCGCGCTTAATCACATTTGAAACTCGACCAGCGAGATTTTTAGGAAGCATGGTTGCGCCGCCATAACATGTCACGCTGATGCGAGCTCTTTCTTCCGGAGTCAAGAGATTAAGAGAGGCTTCTGTAACCATCGCTCCATGGCTGTGTGCAAAGAGAAAAATGTTTGCATCGGGACAGAAAAAGTGGGAGCGGATAAACTGTGCAAATTGCCGAGCGAGATGCGATTGATGCTCCTGCTCTTCAAAACTATGATGCTGGAAAAATTGTTTTAGGGTTGTGTCGTTGTGAAAATAGTGAACTTGGGTATCGAAGTAGGAGCGAGAAATCTTCTTTGCGCTGGCTTTGGCACCCTCCTCATTATTTTCGACGCCGTTACAAAAGATAACGCGGATATTGCCACATTGCACATCGCCTACCACACCAGTTTTTGCCAGTTGCAGAGTCATAGAAACCTCCATTTTAATTTATTAAGATTATGTTAAGGCCAGACTGAATGCAAGTTATTGTTTTAGGAGGGGGGATTTCGGGTCTTTCTCTTGCTTGGGCGCTGAAGCGCCATTGTGATGTCACGGTCTTAGAAAAAAGCAATCAGCCAGGCGGCTGGATGCAATCAGCCTCTCATGAGGGCTTTTTCTTCGAGAAGGGGCCGCGCACCTTTAAAACGAGCCGCTGCCAGCCGCTCCTCGATCTCGTTTCTGCTCTAGGTCTAAAAGATCAGATCATTCAAGCCGACGAGAGCGCCAAGGTGCGCTATCTATGGCTGGACGGCAAGCTGCAGAAGTTGCCCTGGCCGCTCCTCAATAGACGAGCTCTTTGGGGGCTTGTCAATGAGTGGCGCGCGCATCCTAAAGCCGGCGATGAGTCGATCTGGGATTTTGGCGTGCGTAGATTGGGCGTTGAGATCACTGAGCGCTTTTTAGATCCGCTGACACTCGGGATCTTTGCGGGCGACATCCGCAAACTGTCGATCGAGAGCTGCCTGCCCTTTTTCAAACGGATTGAAGAGCAGCATGGCTCTCTGACGAAGGGGCTGCTTTTCGGCAAGAGAAAGAAGAGTTCTGGTCCACAAGGGTCGCTCTTTTCATTTCGCGCAGGGACTGAGACGCTTATTGATGCGCTCGCCCGCACTGTAGACGTGCAAACGGGTGTGCATGCAACAGGCCTGCGTTTTACAAAAGCGGGCGTTGAAGTAGAGACCAACCGCGGCATCGTCAAGGGAGATCTCTTAGTGAGCAGTCTACCTCCGCGCGTGCTATCTGAGCTTTTCAAGCCTCTCGACGCAGAAATCAGTCAACTGCTCGAGATTCCTACGCAGAGCCTCAAAATGGTGCAGCTTGGGTATCGGGATGCACACTTAAAGCACAAGGGATTCGGCTATCTGATCCCTTCGAGCCAGAAGGAGCAGCTGTTGGGTGTTGTCTTTGATTCGATGGTCTTTCCGCAGCAGAATAGCGCACCCGGGGAGCTGCGCCTGACGGCGATGCTGCGCGCTAACGACTATTCGGACGAGGCGAATGTCCAACTCACGCTGGAAGCGCTTGAAAGGCATCTCGGCCTTAAAGCGAAACCGACGGTTACGCTTGTGTCGGATTGTCAAGACGCGATTCCGCAATACGAGGTGGGACACGCTCAGCGCATCCGCAAGCTGGAAGCGAAGATGAAGGAGCGCTTTGGGCGCTGCCATCTGATAGGCAATGCGCTATGGGGAGCTTCTGTGAGCGATTGCGTGGCTCTCAGCACGCGCAAGGCAGAGCTTATCAAGCACCTCATGACAATGGTCGGGCATGTGGCAGATGTTCAGCGCAAGTAGCAGGCGCTCGTCGCACGCCATCGACAGGATGTGCGCATCGCGCAGCTGTTTGTGGATGTGCTGGACCTCTTCGCGGCCTTCAAATGAGAGTACGACGAGGGGAGTGCACTCGCCTCTAACGGTGAAGCCGCTTAAGCGGAGCTGATTCCTGAGCCAGTGCTGGCGCTGGTGGAGCTGCTTTCTCTCGCCCTCCATGTGGGGGAGAAGATGCAGGGCGGCGTCGATAGCACCAATAAGCGGAGGGGGAAGTGAAGTGGGCATCGCCTCTTCTAAAACAGGACCGCGATAGCTGACAAATCCGCCATAAGCCCCACAGGCTTTTGCAAACGAGCCGCTGATAAAGTCGATCTCATCCCGATCCGCGCAGAGTCCGCGTCCCTCATCGCCCGCCATGCCGAAACAGTGCGAACCGTCGACATAGAGAAGAGCTTCGTAGCGTTTGGCTAAATCGGCAATCTCCTGCAAGAGAGCCACCTCGCCCGTCAAACTGGAAATAGACTCCAGCGCGACGAGATGGGGAGCGTCCGTGGTTTGCAACAGCTGCTCGAGCTCATCAGGAGTAGAGAAGAGTGCGATTTTGGCACCGCTTTCTTTTGCGCCGCGTCTTAAGCTGAAATGGCTCGTCTCTTCAATGAGTATCGTCATCCCTTCCTGGCCAATCGCGCGCAGGGCAGCGCAGTTAGCCTCTGTGCGTGAAGAAAAGAGAAGGGTCTTGTCGCGCTGCATCCATGCGGAGAGGCGCTCTTCGAGCTTTCTCTGACAGAAGAGGATGATCTCGCGCGATGAAGAGGAGAACGCCACGCCGTGCTCGAGGAGAAATTTCATCGCGTTTTTTTTGACTTCGGGGTGTTCGGCAAGTCCCAAATAGTCATAGGAACAGAAACTGAGCAGCCGCTCTTCTTCCATGAGGAGCAGGGCGCCATTGACGGGGATCACAGCATCGCTTTTCATAGTTTATATAATAGAGGATGGGTCGTTACATTTAAATTGTCGCCAAAGCCGTAGCCGAGCTTTTTGAGATAATGGGTATGCGGATCATTCGGATTAAAGATGTAGCGCGACTCTTGCGCTGCATAAACGACGAGGACGCCCTTGGTGAAAGAGGGGAGCCTTTCAAAAGGACAGTCGGGAGTAAGGAAAATGCCGCTGCCCGGTTTGACGCTTTCACTCTCGAGCACAATAATCATCCCCACTTCTAGCATGGAGAAAGAGCTAATATCTTGAAGGGTTTGTTCCGCTGTCAGAGGAGAAACGAGCGTCTGCGAATAGACTAGCCTTAAGTAGTCTTTGTCCACCAGCCCCAGAGCGATCTCGGCGTAGACGCGTCGCATCAGCGCTTTGTTCGTGCGGAAGAGATCGTGGCCCTCAGGTCCTAGCGCAGCGAGTTTGTCTCCATCTACGAGGTCTTCGAAGAGAATCCAGCCCTCTTTATGAAAGACGTGGATATGTTCAGAGGCGAGCGCGTAGAGCATGAGCAATCCTCTTTGTGGCCTCAGCGGCATTTTCTACAGTATTAAAGCAGGAGAAGCGCATGTAGCCGCTGCCAGCCTGGCCAAACCCCTCGCCGGGAATGGCGATGAGCTGGCATTCGTGAAGGAGAAAGTCGAAGAATTCCCACGCCGTAAACGGATCGGGGATTTTGAGCCAGATGTAGGGGGCGTCGATGCCTCCGAAAAACTCGAGCCCGAGGTCGCTTCTCAAAACGCGAGCCGCGCTCTTGTAGATCTCGATCTGCGCTCGGGTTTCTTTTTGTCCCTCAGGAGTAAAAAAAGCAGCTGCACCGCGCTGGATCGGATAGGCGACGCCATTTGTTTTGGCTTGCACGCGTCGATACCAGAGAGCATGAGCGGAGCTACCCCCTAGCATGAGCTTCTTGGGGATCACCATGTAGGCGCAGCGCAGGCCCGTGAAGCCCGCCGCTTTAGAAAAGCTGCGCATCTCGATAGCGACCTCATCGGCGCCCTCGATTTCGTAAATAGAGCCCGGGACGTCTTTCGATGTGACAAAACAGTTGTAGACATTGTCGATGGCAAGGACTGCGCCCACTTTGCGCGCCCACTCGACCCATTCGGTCAGCTGCGCGCGATTCAGCGCAACGCCTGTCGGGTTGCAGGGGGTGCACAAGTAGACGAGATCGACCGGAGTCTGCGGAGGCTTGGGGCAGAAACCCTCTTCTTCTTTACACGGCAGCAGCACGACTTCTTTGCCGGCCATGATGGCAGAGTCGAGATAGGCGGGATAGCTCGGATCAAACACAGCGACTCTGCAATCGGGTGCGAAGATCTCATGGATCGATGATGCATCCGTATTGGTGCCGTCGGAGATAAAAATTTCTTCCGGAGAAAACCCTGGATATTCTGCTTTCTGGATCGCTTCTTTTAAAAAGAGGTAGCCTTCGGAGGGGCCATAGCCGCGGCGCTTTTTTGTCATCTCCTCGGTTGCTTCTTCGATGGCGTGTGCAAGGGTAGGGGCAAGCGGAAGCGCAATGTCGCCGACACCCAAATTAATGAGCGGACGAGGGGGCGTTCCAAGACGCGCCACTCTCTCCTCAATCTGAGTAAAGATGTAACTCTTGCGTAGCTGTTTAAAAAAAGGATTTGGCCGAGCCATAGCTTAACCATTGTCTCTCAATGGCGTTTTTTTTAATACAGGTTTCCCTCATACTATCGTTTAACAAAATATACCGTGCCCGTGCCCTTGCCCGTGCCCGTTCCCGAAAAAAATCGGGCACGGGCACGGGCACGCTCACGGGCACGGGATCGGAGCATAAATGGCAGGAACCGAAATACCCCAAATTGAAGAGCGTCTGGGCTATGTCTTTAACGATAAGCAGCTTCTTCAATTAGCCTTTATCCACCGCTCCTATTTTAATGAAAACCGCGCCAAAGTCCCCTCCCACAATGAGCGATTAGAATTTTTAGGTGACTCCGTTCTCGGTTTGCTCGTCTCCGACGCGCTCTATCGCGCACTGCCCGAGCATGCGGAGGGGCAGCTTTCTCATTTGCGCGCGCACTTTGTCGGGGCAACCAGCTGCGCCGCCCTCCTCATCAAACTCGATCTCGCGCAATTTGTTCTCCTCGGCAAGGGCGAACAGACGAACGAAGGGCGCGGCCGCGAGCGCATTCTCGCCGATCTTTTTGAGGCGATCATCGGCGCTGTCTACCTCGATGGCGGCTTGGATGCCGCGAAAGACTTTTTTCACACCCACTTTGGGAAAGACCTTGAAGAGGCGACAGCCCAGCCGCTGCGCAACTGGAAAGCCGAGCTACAAGACTACGCGCAAAAAAAATATCAGTGCTTGCCCGAATACGCCGTGCTCGAAGAGTCGGGGCCCGACCATCGCAAATGCTTCATCGTCGCTGCCCTCATCGATCAGCGCGAGGTGGGCAGAGGCACCGGACCCTCGAAAAAACAAGCGGAGCAGGCAGCTGCGCACCAGGCCCTAACTTTTTTGGAGAAGTCGCATGGCTAAGACGAAGCGGATCTGGAGTTGCAAAGAGTGTGGACACGTCCAATCGAAGTGGACCGGATCGTGCAGCGTCTGCCAAAAGTGGAACACCTTTGAGGAAGAAGTCGAAGTCGAGCAGAAGGGGCGCTTTGAGCCTACAACCGAGCAGCCAGCACGTCCTTTACGCATCCACGAAGTCGAGCATGTCGAGCGCGGGCGCATCATGACCAAGATGCCCGAGTGCGACCGTCTCCTCGGCGGCGGGATCGTCCCTGGCTCTCTCACCCTTCTCGCCGGCGACCCGGGTATCGGCAAGTCAACGCTCATGCTCCAGATCGCGCACAAGCTCTCCGAACAGGGCTTGACCGTTCTCTACGTCTGCGGGGAAGAGTCCGTCGAACAGACATCCCTGCGCGCCAAACGCCTCGGCGTCAAAAGCGAGACCCTCTACCTCCTCTCTGAGACGCTTTTTTCCAACATCCGCGTCCAGATCGAGCAGCTCAAACCCGATATCATGATCGTCGACTCGATCCAGATCCTCTACAAACAAGAGCTTCCCTCCGCGCCCGGTAGCGTTTCGCAAGTGCGTGAGATCGCGATGGAGTTCATGCACATCGCCAAAGGCATGGGCATCTCCACCTTTCTGATCGGCCACGTGACCAAATCGGGCGAAATTGCAGGTCCGCGCGTGCTCGAACACATCGTCGACACCGTGCTCGACTTCGAAGGCGACCGTCAGCACGGCTACCGCTGCCTGCGCGCTGTCAAAAATCGCTTCGGCCCCACCGACGACATCGCGATCTTCCAGATGGGCCTCTCCGGCCTCACCGAAGTCGACAACCCCTCGCAGCTCTTTCTCGAAGAGCGCATGCAGGGCAGCCCAGGCTCTGTCATCATCCCGACCGTCGAAGGCTCGCGCGCCATGCTGATCGAAGTCCAAGCCCTCGTCGCTCCCTCCGCCTTTCCCACATCTTCTCGCCGGAGTACAGGCATCGACTCCACGCGCCTCACACTTCTCCTCGCCGTGCTGGAAAAGCGCGTGCGCTACGCTCTCCACCACTCGGACGTCTTCGTCTCTGTCGCAGGCGGCCTTAAAATCAGCGAACCCGCCATCGATCTCGGCATCCTGATGGCGATCGCCTCATCATTCAGCAGCCGCAGCCTCGACCCCAAAACTGTCGTCCTCGGCGAAGTGGGCCTCGGGGGCGAAGTGCGCAGCGTCCCGCGCATCGAGAGCCGTCTCAAAGAGGCGATCCACATGGGCTTCGAGGAGTGCCTGCTCCCGAAGCGCAACATTGCCGGCCTGCCCAAGAAGCTGACCGAAAAGATCCGCCTCTGTCCCGTTGAATATGTGGAAGAAGCAATTGATGCACTTGCACTTACACAAACGTAATACTATTGATATAATTTATTAAATCAACTATAGTTATTATGTTTAACAATTATATGGATGTTATATGTCAACTTTGTCTATAAAAATATCTTTAATCTCAGGATGTCGCCATTTTAAGCCAGGGTTCATTGAGCCCGAAAATTGCAGCAAAGAAGAAGAGGTGTGGCAGAAGATAGGTAATCACCTACCTAACCACACAGAAGAACTTGCAGAGGTGAAAGTGATTTCACTTGCTCTTAAGCATTTACAAAAGTCCAAAGACAATCCCGAAGTAACTCAATTCAGGGTAGAGTATTTTCCTGCTATTAAGCGTCCAGATCAGATTAATACGTATGAAAAAAAAGCTGCGCCTATCCGAGAGCTGTGGCACTACACAAGAGATGGAATGGTCCAATTAGCCTACGCTGCAGATCAGCTTTTTTCGATTTCATTTAAGCCAAAAGACCCCAGCCTAAATCAA
>Ga0207093_1028_pt1 | contig 30217 bp, 23 predicted proteins | sample Alteio_BWMinHeat_89_FD_153519 | JGI IMG/M metagenome (GOLD analysis project Ga0207093, IMG submission 153519) | Enriched cells from forest soil in Barre Woods Harvard Forest LTER site, Petersham, Massachusetts, United States -... | ecosystem: Environmental > Terrestrial > Soil > Temperate forest >... | reverse complement strand
TTAATCCAACGCACACATTCCATCACACCTTTCGAGTGACCATGGGCAGTATCAACAACTAATACATCAACACCGGCTGTCACTAAAGCTGTAACTCTATCCTCCGTATCAGCGCTTACACTGACTGCAGCGCCTACACGCAATTGACCTTGCGAATCTTTGCAAGCGAAAGGTTTTTCTTTTTGTTTTAAAATATCTTTCACTGTAACCATACCACGTAACTCAAAATTATCATTAATCACTAATACTTTTTCGATACGATGTTTATGCAGTAAACCACGTATTGTTTCTTTATCTGTGCCTTCTTTTACCGTAATTAAACGTTCTTTGGGTGTCATAATATTGGCGACTGGTTGATCCAATTGCGTTTCAAAGCGCAAATCGCGGCTAGTTACTATTCCTACTAACTGCTGGTTATGAGCCACAACAGGAAGCGCGTGAAAATTAAATGCTTGAATAATATCCAAAACAGCACGAACAGAAGTATCCGGCGTCACAGTAACGGGGTCAGTCACAACACCACTTTCATATTTTTTGACTTGGCGAACTTCACTGGCTTGTTGTTCTACTGACATATTTTTATGGATAATACCCATACCGCCCTCTTGCGCTAAAGCAATTGCCAAACGCGCTTCAGTGACAGTATCCATAGCAGCAGACAGCAAGGGAATATTCAACGAAATATCACGCGTCAATGACGTCGTTAAATCCACATCTTTGGGTAAAACAAGGGATTCCGCGGGCAATAATAATACATCATCAAAGGTTAAAGCTTCTCCGACCAGGCGCATATTAATTTCCTCTTGATATCCGAAAATTAACGACACATTATACAGATTTTTAGCGTAAATGTGTGATATATTTTAATGCCTATGATTGATATCAGCGCCTCCCAAGAAATCTATACAGTCTCTCGCCTCAACCGAGAAGCGCGTTTTTTACTCGAAGGTGGATTTCCGCCGTTATGGATTGAGGGAGAAATCTCTAATTTCGTCGCACCACATTCGGGTCATTGGTATTTTTCACTCAAAGATGCATCTTCGCAAATTCGTTGTGCGATGTTTAAGCCTCACAACCGTAAACTTGGATTTTTACCAGAAGATGGGATGCATGTGATCGCAAAAGCACGTGTCAGCTTATATGAAGGACGTGGTGATTTTCAATTATTAATGGAACATTTAGAAATTGCAGGTGAAGGCCAATTACAGAAAGCTTTTGAGGCACTGAAAAAACGCCTACAAGCTGCAGGACTATTTGCTGAAGAACATAAAAAACCTTTACCAAAATTGCCTAATACGATTGGGGTGATCACTTCGCCCACTGGGGCTGCAATCCGCGATATTTTAACCGTATTAAAAAGACGTTACCCTGCAGCAAGCATTATTATTTATCCGACGTTAGTGCAAGGTGACCAAGCGGCGCCAAATATCGTTCGCGCTATTCAGAAAGCTAACCAAAGAAATGAATGCGATGTGCTTATTGTTGCACGCGGTGGTGGTTCAATTGAAGATTTATGGCCTTTTAACGAAGAAATTGTGGCTCATGCGATTTTTAAAAGCGACTTGCCGATTATTAGCGGTGTTGGCCATGAAATTGATTTTACCATTGCTGATTTCGTAGCGGATATTCGCGCACCAACACCTTCAGCTGCTGCTGAACTTGTAACACCTGATCAAAATGAATTATTACAATTATTGGCTTCGCAAAAAAAACATTTATTTAATCCTATACAGCGAACCCTGCAACATACACAACAACAATTAAATTGGATTGATCAGCATTTACAACATCAACATCCGCAACGAAAATTGCAAGACCAAACTCAAAAACTTGATGCGTTTGAATTAGCATTGACCCGATTACGTGTGCAATTATTACAAAAATGGCAAGCTCAGTTAAACACACTCGCTGCAACGCTAGATGCCATCAGTCCATTAGCTACATTGAAACGAGGTTATGCGATTGCAACACGCATAAATGACCAACGCATTCTGCACAATGCAAAAGATGTAGCCGCGGGGGAAAAAATTCAAGTGAAATTGTATGAAGGACAATTATACTGCGTTGTTGAATAACAATGCTGTCGTTTACCCTCACCCCGACCCTCTCCCGCTAGAATTATATCGTATTTTTCATTGAAAATTACGCTATTTACTACGCTTCAGAAATTTTTCCATTCTTTTGATTTGCATTGCTTTTTTTAATGGCGAAAGATAATCAATGTTGAGTTTACCATCCAAATGATCAATCTCGTGCTGCAGACAATGACTTAATAACCCCGTGCCTTCGATTTCAAAAAATTCCCCTGCCACATTTTGCGCACGCACCTTAACATAACTCGCACGAGGAAATTTAGTATAAGTACCAGGCACAGAAAGACAACCCGCTTCCATCATTTCTTCACCCGATTTTTCGATAAACACAGGATTAATGATACAAAAAGGTTGACTATGATCATCACTAGCATCGATCACAGCCAAGCGTTTACTAATACCAACTTGCGGCGCAGCAAGACCTACACCATGTTCGACATACATGGTTTCATACATATCCTCTACCAATTTTTTTAATTCAGCATCAAAAACAGTGACAGGTTCCGCCTGCTTATGCAATGCAGGATGATAAGAATAATAAACTACTTTTAATAACGCCATAACTCTAAACCTCGTTTTTTTTACGATGAATAGCTAACATACGGATAGGCACAGTCAATAAAGATTTAATCCCACGAAAGATGCCGTTATAAACTAATGTTAAATAAGACGTCACCGCCCACATCGCCATAACAAAACGCCATTCGGGATAACGCCAAATCGTTTTTTGTTTTATTAGCAAAGACGCATGATTAATTAACCAAATCACTGGCACTTTCCCCAAACGCCTACGCAACATTTGCAAAGTTTCACGATGTGCAGCCATAGGTGCACTCAATGTTTTTGTTTGTTGATACAATCGCGTACCCGCGAGCGTTACCGGCAAATAGGCAAATTTAGCACGACACAAGCCTAGCCGTAGCCAATATTCATAATCCATACAAAAATGAAGTGATTCATCTAACAATCCATATTGCTGTATAATCCGCGACCGAAAAAAAACAGCCGGCTGCGAAATATAACAAATTTTTTTCAACTCTTGAAAGTTCCAAGCTTGCACAGGATATTTATCAAAAATTTTATCATGCTCATCAATGTGATTCACATCACCATAGACAATATCAATTTCTGGATTTTTTGCAAAAAAATCTAAAATCACAGGCAAAGCATTAGGATAATAAATATCATCTGAGTTTAGCCAACCAATAATATCACTTGTCGCTTTTTTTAGGCCTTTATTAATTGCATGAGCTTGCCCGTGATCTGGCTCAGAAATAAAATGTAATTGTGTTGTATATTTTTGCAAAACAGCCGACGTGTCATCTGTGCTACCGCCATCCATCACGAAATATTCTATCCCGGTAATGGGTTGTGACAAAACACTTTGTACGGTACGTTCTATATAACGACCTTGATTAAAACTCGGAGTCACTATGGTAATACGTGCATTCACTCTTTAGGCATCCACAACAGTCTTAGTTTCACGGCCATACGCATCTTCAAAACGCACAATATCATCTTCTTCTAAATAATCACCAGACTGCACCTCTATCATTTCCAAGGGTGTAGTACCGCAATTTTCTAGACGATGCTTGGTTGCAACAGGAATATAAGCGGATTGATTTTTCTGTAAAGTAAAAACATTTTCGCCGCAAGTCACTTTAGCAACACCACTCACGACTACCCAATGTTCTGAACGATGATGATGCAATTGCAGTGATAATGCAGCACCAGGTTTTACCGTAATTCTTTTTACCTGAAAACCAATCGATTTATCAATGGTTTCATAATTACCCCACGGCCGGTAAACTTTACGGTGCAAATGTGTCTCTGAACGTTGTTTACGTTTGAGATTTTCCACCATGACTTTCACTGCTTGCGAATTGTCTTTATGTGCAACTAAAACAACATCCGGTGTTTCTACCACAATATGATCTTGCACACCGACCACAGCCAACATACGACTTTCAGCACGTAGATAAGAATTCGTGACCTGTTCGGTCACTACGTCACCATACATCACATTGCCTTCTTCATTAGGATGATTAGCTTCCCATAATGCTGTCCATGAACCAATATCACTCCATGCTGAATTCAATGGAATAACAACGGCATCTTGGGTTTTTTCCATCACAGCATAGTCAATCGATTCACTACGACATTTTTCAAATAATGATTTATCGAGACGAACAAAATCCAAATCGTAAGTCATTTTTTCAGAGACTTGTTGACATGCAGTGTAAATATCGGGTGCAAATTGTTTTAACTCTGCTAAAAAACGCGATGCCCGAAACATAAACATGCCACTATTCCAATAATATTCACCTGATGCAATATATTGTTTTGCTAAATCAAGCGAAGGTTTCTCTACAAATTGTGCCACTGTAAAACCTTCAAAATCAGCAGATTTAGTTGCTCTTTGAATGTAACCATAGCCGGTTTCAGGATGTGTTGGATGGATGCCAAATGTAACCAACTTACCTGCAGCTGCTGCATGCTCTGCTGCTATCATTGCTGTTGTGAAAGCCTGTGTATCTTTAATTAAATGATCTGCAGGGAGTATTAATAAAATCGGATCTTCTTTGTTTGCTAAAAGATAAAATGCTGCCATGGCAATAGCCGGCGCTGTATTTTTACCCGTAGGTTCTAATAAGATATTGGTGTGAGTCTGTCGAATTTCTTGTAATTGTTCTGCAACTAAGAAACGATGCTCTTCATTACAAATGACCAGTAAATTTTGAATCTCAGGAAGTAACAATGCACGTAACACTGTGTCTTGCAATAAACTATATTGGCTGATCAATGGCAATAATTGTTTAGGATAAGCATTTCTAGAAAGAGGCCATAACCGCGTACCTGAACCGCCACAGAGTATAATAGGTGTGATCATCACTATTTCACCTTTGGATTAATGACAAAAAGGGTGCGCGAGCACCCTTCTTGGAAACACTATCAAGAACAATTAACCTGCAGACATTTGGTCTTGCATGTCTTTCATTGTTTTTTCATTCATTTTTTTGAAGCCTTTGACATCTTTCAATTCGTCAAGCGATTTGAAGTCACCGTGTTTTTTACGGTAGGAAACAATGGCTTTCGCTTTAGAAGCTGTCATGCCTTTGACTTTCATTAAGTCTTTAGCAGTGGCTTTGTTGATATCCACTTTAGCAGCAGCGGCTTGATCAGCTGCAGGTGTCGCAGCATCGTTAGCAGCAGTTTGCATAGGTTGAGCCGCTTGTTGTTGTGGCTGCGCTTGTTGTTGAGCTTGTTGATCGGCTGGGTTTTGCGCTGGGTTTTGTTGGTCTGCTGCAAACGCAAATGTGGTCAAACTCATAGCTGCAACAGCAGCGATTATTGAACGATAAAAAGACATCTTAAACTCCTTAAAAAGTGCACTATAAAATTTGTTTATAATCCCGGCGGGAACGAACTGAAAATAATCAGTTTAACCTTGGTTTTATAACTGATTCAGATACTGCTAGTCAAGTAAATTTACTGTATGCTAAAATTTGCTATCATTTATGCTAGGGATACCCAATATGCGCAAGTTACCTCTTTTGACTTTTTTATTCGCTTTCATGACAGTGACCTGTTTTGCTAATCCCATCTTATCTGTTCCAGGCCAAACACAAGCGCCTTTAATCACGCCTGGGGCGCCAAATATCAATGCAAAAGCTTATATTTTAATGGATGCTAATACTGGCAAAATATTGGCTGAAAAAAATGCCGATGCCCGTATGGCACCTGCCAGCTTAACTAAACTAATGACTATGTACGTCATTTCCAAAGCCATCAAAGATGGTGCTATTCACATGGACGATAAAGTCCATGTTAGCACTAAAGCTTGGCGAACGGGCGGTTCCCGCATGTTTTTAAAAGTCGACGATGACGTACCTGTGCGTGATCTGCTGCAAGGCATTGTTGTCGCCTCAGGCAATGATGCAAGCGTGGCCATGTCTGAACATTTAGCCGGGACTGAGGATTCCTTTGCTGCGGTAATGAACCAAGAGGCCAAAGCATTGGGCATGGATAATACACACTTTGTTGATAGCAATGGTCTGCCCAACCCACAGCACTACTCTAGCGCCCACGATTTAGCGATCTTGACACAGGCCATCATCAAAACCTTTCCTGAAGATTACCGTCTTTACTCTGAGAAATGGTTTACTTTTAACAATATTCGCCAACCCAACCGCAATCGTTTGCTTTGGCGTTATAGTTACGCAGATGGTTTAAAAACTGGACATACCGATGATGCAGGGTACTGCCTAGTGGCATCTGCAGTCAAAGATGGTACACGTTTAATTAGTGTGGTTATGGGAGCGCCTAGCGATAACATCCGCACCGAAGAATCGATTCGTTTACTGACTTACGGTTTCCGTTTTTTTCAAACACGCAAACTTTATGATGCAGGTGCTGAACTTGCTAAAGCACGTGTGTTAGGCGGCACAGCTAAAATCGTTCCACTTGGCGTTAGCAGTGATTTTTACGTGACGTCCCCCATGAATCAGGCAAAAAATATACGTACCGAAATTAAATTGACTGTTGAACCATTGAAAGCACCTATTGTGAAGAACCAAATATATGGAACACTCAATGTTTTTGCCAACGATAAGCTGCTGGCTTCACAATCACTCATTGCATTAGCTGATGATCCCAAAGCAGGTGTATTAGGTAGAATCATTGACTCAATTAATTTTACTGTACACAAAGTTTTTACACGCACAGCGGAAAAAGCCAACAATGGTTGATGATCAATCTGAAAGTTTATTAAAATTTCCCGGCGAATTCATTATCAAAACATTCGGTCATGCATCGGATGAATATGAAATCGCCGTCATGGCTATTATTCGTAAACATGTAAGCGATTTACGTGAAAACTGTCTGCGTGCACGTCCAAGCAAAGATGGAAAATACCTCGCACTGACCATCACATTAACTGTCACCAGCAGAGAACAATTAGACAGCATCTATAGGGATTTAAGCACTCACCCATTAATACTAATGGCTTTATAATCATGAATGTTGTTTTCATTCGTGAGCTGGGTTTGCAAAATTATCTAGAATGCTGGCAAGCCATGCAACAGTTTACCAATCAACGCAACCCTGAAACACCCGATGAAATCTGGGCATTGGAACATTCACCTGTTTTTACCCAGGGACAAAACGGTAAGCCCGAACATATTCTTGACCCAGGCAGCATTCCTGTTATTAAGGTAGACCGCGGCGGCCAAGTCACTTACCATGGTCCGGGACAATTAGTGCTTTATCCTTTAATCGATCTTAAGCGCAAACAACTTAATATTCGCCAGTTCGTCACTTTATTAGAAGCAAGTGTAGTGCATTTACTCAAGCAATATCATTTAGCAGCGACGACTCAACGAACAGCACCCGGCGTTTATCTTCACCATAAAAAAATCTGCTCGATTGGCTTACGCGTACGCAGAGGTTGTTCTTTTCATGGTTTAGCCTTGAATTTACAGATGGATTTAACACCTTTTTCGCGTATTAATCCCTGTGGTTTCAGTCAGCTTGAAATGACTCAATTGAGTGAGCATATCCCACTCATTAACAAAAAAAACATTACCCAACAATTGGTAGATTACCTCACAAAAGAATTAGGTTATACTCACTCATCCCTGAAAAAATAGAGATTCATATATGGAACAAAATCCCTCACAAAAACAACGCGGTGCAGACAAACTTTCACGTATTCCTATAAAAGTAGAAACCTCAACTCCTCGTCTACGCAAACCCGAGTGGCTACGCATACGTATTCCACAAACACCCGCTGTCTCTAACCTCAAAAAAATTCTACGAGAAAATCGTCTAGTCACCGTATGCGAGGAAGCCGCCTGCCCTAACTTGCCTGAGTGTTTTTCGCATGGCACCGCGACTTTTATGATCATGGGTGACAAGTGCACACGACGCTGTAGTTTTTGTAATGTAGCTCACGGACGTCCTGATCCTCTCGATAAGAACGAACCCATTAATTTGGCAAATACGGTCGCACAAATGGGCTTAAGCTATGTTGTTATTACATCAGTAGATCGTGATGACTTGAAAGATGGTGGCGCCAGTCATTTTTCAGCTTGTATTAAAGCCGTACGTGAAAAAGTGCCTGCCATTAAAATTGAAGTCTTAGTGCCCGACTACCGTGGCCGTATGAATGTTGCGCTTGATGAAACAGCAAAAGAATTACCGGATGTCTTTAATCACAATATTGAAACCGTTCCTAGGCTTTATAAACAAGCACGGCCAGGCTCAGATTATTTGCATTCTTTGCAATTACTAAAAACATTTAAACAACGTTTCCCACATATTCCTAGCAAATCTGGTTTGATGTTAGGTCTTGGTGAAACAGATGAAGAAATTCTACAAACACTAAAAGATTTACGCGCACATGATGTGGAAATGCTAACATTAGGACAGTATTTGCAACCTAGCGAACATCATTTACCGGTCATGCGTTATGTTAGTCCTGAACAATTCAATGCATTCGCAAAAGAAGCCGAAAATCTAGGTTTTAGTCATGTGGCGAGTGGACCGTTTGTGCGGTCTTCTTATCATGCGGATAAACAAGCAGCAGGATTGATTTGAGCATGTCATCCCGAGCGTAGCGAGGGATCTCCTGCTGACAGACAGGGAGATCCCTCGCTACGCTCGGGACAAAAAACGCGGTTCAGGATGACACAACTTAGAATGACAGCCACGCTCAAGACGACTTGGGTTTGTGCTATCTTTATGATATTGTAAAAAACTTATGGATGAACTTTAAAATAGGAACTATTTCGTGTCAGGCATTACAGAAAGCATTTCTCCTATATTGCAATGGATCAACGCTCATCCCCATTTATCTGGTCTTGTAACATTTTTAATTTCCGCTGCAGAATCTGTAGCCATCATTGGCACGATTGTTCCAGGCACAGTGATGATGACAGCTATTGGTACATTGGCTGGCGCAGAAGTCATTCCACTCTGGCCTACGATTCTTTGGGCAATCTTAGGTGCTATCGTTGGTGATGGTATCAGTTATTGGATTGGCGTACATTTTAAAGATAAGCTGCATGAGAAATGGCCTTTTCGCAGTCATCCTGAATTATTACGCAATGGCGAGAATTTTTTTCATCGCTTTGGTGGCATGAGTGTATTCATAGGACGATTTGTGGGACCTGTGCGTGCCCTAGTGCCATTAGTTGCAGGAATGCTAGGGATGAAACCCTTACGTTTTTTTGTTGCTAATTTGACTTCAGCGATTGGCTGGGCACCTGCTTATATGCTGCCTGGGATTTTATTAGGTGCTGTTTCTCTCGAGTTACCCGCCGATATTGCAATTCATGTGATGTTAATGGTGTTGTTAGTCGCTCTTTTTGTGATTTTTTGTATTTGGACACTGCAAAAATCATTTATTTTAATTGGCAATCAAATTAATACCGTATTGACCTATATCTGGAAAAGCCTAGGTAATTCACCTGTTTTTTTCCATATCACCACCCTACTAAAACATCATAATCCTAAAAAAACACACGGCCAACTGACCCTGGCTTTTTACTTTATTGTGACAACACTGATATTTCTCATTCTAGCAAGTTATATTACTATACATGGCTCACAAGATATTTTAATCAATAAGGCAGCATTCTATTTATTTCGCAGTTTACACACTCCTTTTTTAGATAATGTGATGATTTACGTGACTATTGCTGGCGAAAGCCGAGTATTATTACCACTATCGATAACATTGGCTGCATGGTTATCTTATCGAAAGCGTTTTTACACTGCATTTCATGTGTTATTAATGGGTGTACTCACTGTTGTTGCCTGCAGTTTCTTCAAACACTTCGTACATTCGGCAAGACCTTGGGGTATTCTTGTCAGCCCTAATGGCTATTCTTTTCCTAGCGGGCATGCGACTTTTTCTACCGTGTTTTATATGGGCATTGCTTTGATATTTGCAAAAGCACTGCATTTAAAAAAGCGTCAATGGTTTTACTCAGCCATGATTGTTTTTGTAGCACTTATCGGTGTTTCTAGATTATATCTTGGCGCACATTGGTTAACCGACGTGTTGGGCGGATTTTTATTAGGTGCTGCTATTTTAATGTTGATTGGGCTTTCGTATCGACGCAAAGCTGAAAATAAGCTGGAACCTAAGGGCATTATTCTCGTGACTTTGCTAACTTTATTCATTAGCTATAGCATTTTTTTCCATTTTCATTATGCTAAATTCAAAAATGAATCTGTTAGAATTGAATGGCCAGTCTATTCACTTTCAGTCGATGCCTGGTGGAGCCAACAAAGCTCTCACTTTCCTCTCTATCGTAGCAATCGTCTAGGTATGCAAGGCCAATTATTGAATGTGCAATGGATGGGGGAACTCGATGAAATTAAATCACTACTCATGCAAAATGGTTGGCAAGTACCGCCACAGCGAAATTGGATTAGCGTATTGTTACGCATTGCCGACGTGGAATCAGGCAGTCATGTCCCTCTAGTCATCCCTCTTTACTTTGATCACGAGCCAGTGTTGGTTTTAACAAAAACGATAGGACCTAAAAACAAATTGGTCATTCTACGGCTATGGAAGTCAAACATGATATTAGAACATAGCCATACGCCGTTATGGGTAGGTTTTGTCGAAATTATTCCGCGTACGTATAGTTGGATATTTAGACATACCAAACCCCATAAAATAGATATTTCGACAGATTTATTATTTCAAAAAATACCTCAAAATTATCAAATTAAACAAATACCGACCTCGACTGAAAATAATCATTCGACGCCACGTATTGTCATTTTAATTAAAAAACATTCGTAGGAGATAGATAATGAATGCATTAGTTCAATTAGGTTTATTTACCGCCAAAGCGGCTATATTAATTTTAATGATCACACTTTTATTTGTCATTATATTAGCCATCGTCAGCCGTGCCAAAGAAGCATTAAAAGGCCGAATTATTATTAAAAATATTAACGAAAAATATAACGAAACCAAAACACAGTTACTAGAAATCATACTCTCCAAAAAATTATTTAAGAAATTTATAAAACAAAATAATGCACAAGAAAAAGAAAAATTGAAAGCCGCGATAGAGACACCTGCGAAAAATATTTTTGTATTAAACTTTCATGGCGATATTAAAGCTTCGGCTGTTTCTGCCCTACGTGAAGAGGTAACGGCAATACTCAGTGTTGCAACACCGCGAGATGAGGTGCTAGTGACGGTTGAAAGTGGTGGCGGCATGGTACATGCTTATGGTCTTGCAGCCGCACAATTAGAACGCATACGCCAAAAAAATATCCCACTCATCGTTGCCATCGATAAAATTGCTGCTAGTGGTGGTTATATGATGGCATGTGTCGCAAACAAAATTATTGCAGCACCATTTGCGATTATTGGTTCTATCGGCGTTATTGTACAACTACCTAATTTTCATAAATTATTAAAAGAAAAACATATTGATTTTGAACAATTAACTGCTGGGAATTACAAACGCACTCTCACTCTCTTTGGCAAGAATACTGAAGAAGGTCGCGAGAAATTACAGCAAGAAATTGAAGAAATCCATCATCTTTTTAAAAACTTAATCCATGATCATCGTCCACAACTCAATATTGAAAAAATAGCGACTGGCGAACATTGGCTAGGTAAACAAGCATTAGAATTAAATTTAGTGGATGAGATCATGACGAGTGATGATTATCTGCAACAAAAAACCGAGTCAGCAAACATCTACGAAATCGATTATTTCGTCAAAAAATCATTCGGTGAAAAACTCGGACAAGCGGCGCAGATGTTCAAACAAACGTTACTAGGAAATTTTATCTAGCAAGGAAAAGCAAACCCCTCTTTTTCAAAGAGCGTTGTTGCATAATTATTAAAATGTTGCTCAAGCCTTTGTGTGAGGCCATGTCATCCCGAGCGTAGCGAGGGATCTCCTACTTAAGCAGGAGATCCTTCACCGCAAAAAGCGCGGTTCAGGATGACATCCATTAAAATTACTCGTCATCCCCGCATGCTTTTAGCGGGGATCTCCTGCTTAAGAATATTTATACAACAACGCCCTTCAAAATTGGGATTTCTCATTTTTTAGTTAAAGTAATAGCAGATGGATTCGCTGTCACTGTAGCTGTGGTCACGGTCGCTGCCTCTGCCGCCTTGCTTTCAAACATACCATAAGAAGTAAGCTGCTGTTTTTTAATAACAGGATCATAAGATAACGATGGATATTGCGCGGGGTTTAGCAAATGATGCAAATACCAACAACACTCTTGTTTAATTTCATAAAATTTTGCACTGCTATTTATAACTACGGGATCTATGCTAATAAAAAATGCGATAAGCTCACGAATAATATTCTCAGCTCTAAATTTTGGGTTTGTATAATCGTATTGATATAATACTTCCATACATTTATTTTCCATCAATCTAATAAAATTCCTGATGGAAGTAGATAATATATAATCCGTTTTAAATTGATAATCATCAAATATTATCGACCGTGGATTAGGTATACTTTCGCCGCAATAATTATACGCCATACGCATGCCGATTATTTTAGAGATAGCTGTAAGCAATATATCAAAATCTTTTTTTACAGCATTATTATGGGAACCTTTTAGCCTAGGAAGCAATTTATCTAATTCAAGTGTATCATCAGTATAGCATTCAATCCATTGCATCCTGTCTGCCAAAATTTCACAATCACGACCTTCTATTTTAAACATACTATACATATAATAATTGAATATTACTTTAATCGCTTTTTCAAATTCTCTATGAAGTATGTTCACAAGAAACTCAACAACCCGATCTCCACCATGGCCATCCATTAAAAAATAATATCGCCCTGCTACCTGAAATAAATCATCGACATAAAGCACCGTGCGATTATCTATAGGGTCCGGACAGAATTTTGCTTTTACCGGCAATGATGCATCAATAATTTGTCTGGCAACATGTTCAGGCATCCCTTTCTTTGCTATATTATTTAAATTATCTTTTATGGATGAAATTGGATAAGTGTCATATAAGCCGTCACTCGCAAGTAAGAAAGCTGCTTTTACTGCTGTTGCTTGCCTTCGATCTAACGCATGAAACAATACGGTGGGTGTATCCGATAAGCCATCTTTTATCGCTTGAAAATCACCTAACGACCTATAAAGGTTGACACCACAATTAGCTAATCTCAAATTATGTTGGGATCCACGACAGCAAACATGAACAATCTTTTTATTATCTGTTTCTACCGAAAAAACATCGTCTTTTTTTACCTTCATCCCTGCGCATAGCTTCCATAAGTTATGTAGGTCACCTGAGATTGGATTTATTTTTTTGCTATCAACTACCGCTCCTGTTTTTTTATCAATCGGATAATAAGCAGAAAAACTATCGCCTACATTAGCAGTCCAAAAACCTTCTGGCAAAACCACTACCATAGTTAACGTGGTACCACAACCTTCAGCAATAGAGATATCTTTTTTATCTTTTTGTGAATATATTTTTTCTTCTCTTAGGCAATTTTGTAATCTTTTAATTAATTCAGGAAATACTTTTTCTTGATATTCCTTTGGCAAATCAAAAAATAACGACGGACAACCACCGCCACCAAAGCGATCTTCTTGATAGTCTCTGTTTCCTTGATGAGACGCACCACCAACAAAGTATTGCCTATCTTGAAAAAGAAAATCTAATGATGTCACAGCTTTCATTACTGGAGAATTTGCATTAGGTATATGAATATCCCGGCAAAAAGCATGGGCCGTAACATCATAGGTGATAAATTCTGCAGGTCCTGCATGATGAATATGACGGGAAGAAATACTCGTATTTGGAAGTCTTGTGCCGGCCATAGACCCAAGAACCGTCGCTGTAGAAGTCGTAATTATTCTTGGCAAATTAGTATGATGACTGTAACTCATTGATACTTATAATCATTATTATTAAATAATGATTATTCCTCGTTGTTTATTATAGTAAGTGAGGATTATAATACAGTAGCCTATAATTTGTCTATTTTTTGATTCTTTGAATGCGTAGTATGCCGATAATGCTGATCATCAGCCAAGCAACTTCAATAACCACAGATGCAAGATTCCAATGAAAATAGAGCGAGTATAAGATCATAATAGCGCCAACGAGATTACACCATTGAAAAATATAACTATTAGCACGCCAGCGACCGGTATTTAATAAAAAATAAGCGATCAAAATGATAATCACGCCGATGATGCCAATGGGATTGGCTAAGTTAAAAAGATACTCTTGCGTCATAGTATGTTCTCCTCGTTGATTATGTAGCTATTTAAAAAATTAATTCAAGTTATTAGTTCTCCGTGGGAAAAACAAATCCCCCTTTTTCAAAGGGGGAAAATGCTATGTCATCCTGAACCGCGCTTTTTGCGGTGAAGGATCTCCTGCTTAAGCAGGAGATCCCTCGCTACGCTCGGGATGACATAGAACTTTCCCCCTTTGAAAAAGGGGGATTTATCAAGCTACGCACATAACTAAATCTTGCTCTAACCATTTTGCCCTGCACTCACCTAGAATCCATCCATTAACTCTAACGCTTTTTCGACAACTGCAACTCCTGCGCCTTCTTTCCAAGCGTTTTCACTTAAATGTCTGCGCCAGCGTCGTGCGCCTTTTTCGCCTTGGAATAAACCTAGAAGATGGCGGGTGATACTTGCAAGTTTTATCTTGTTTTTTAATTGGGATGCAATATATGGAATATATTGCGCTATGATTTCTTCACGGGTTGAAATTTTATTTGTTGATGAAAATATTTTATGATCTATTTCCGCCAACAAATAAGGGTTTGTATATGCTTCTCGTCCTAACATAACCCCATCAAAATCATTTAAGTGTTGCTCAACATCTATGACTTTTTTAATTCCGCCATTTAAAATAAATTTAATATGGGGAAAATCTTGCTTTAATTGTTTCACTACTTCATATTTTAATGGTGGAATTTCGCGATTTTGTTTTGGACTTAATCCTTGCAGCCAAGCTTTTCTGGCGTGAATAATAAATGTATTACAACCTGCTTTAGATACCATTTGAATAAAATTCAATAAATCTTCATAGGAATCTTTTTCATCTACACCAATTCTGCATTTTACTGTAATTGGTATGGATACTGCTGATAGCATAGCATGTATGCACTCGGCTACCAATGTAGGCGTTAACATCAAGCAAGCACCAAAATTGCCTGACTTGACGCGATCACTAGGACAACCTACATTTAAATTAACTTCATCGTATTGCCAGTCAGCAGCCATGCGAGCGCATTGTGCTAATGCAACAGGATCACTGCCGCCCAATTGTAATGCAATAGGATGTTCGATAGGATCAAATGCTAGGAATCTATTTTTGTCTCCGTGAATTAATGCGCCAGTGGTTATCATTTCCGTGTAAAGCAATGCGTTTGGGGAAATTAGACGCATGAAATATCGAAAATGTTTGTCTGTGCAGTCTAGCATGGGTGCGATGGAAAGTGGATGACGGTGCAACCTTAAACCCTCAATTTATTCTTGCAAACAATGCAACGGTTTCACAGAACTCCACTGTCTGCATCCAGGACATTGCCAATGTAATGAGCGGCCGGAGAAACCACATGTACCGCACTGATAATCCGGTTTATCTGTTAGCAATTTTTTCATTAGGCCTTGCACGATTAATAAATCTTCGCGTGCTCTACCCTCTACATTAGAAGAATACAAGTTAACAAACAAAGCTAATCCACTCAATGAAGGATAACGTCGTACGTAATCTGCTACAAACTTCGCAGCAATTTTATCACCCTTCCATTTCCGAATACGTTCTGACAAAATTAACACTACCGGAACACGCGGGTATTCTTCCAATATTTTTAAAAGATAAGAAACCAAAGCATCTTCTTCATTTAATGCTTCATAGCATGAAGCCAAGGCATCAATAGCTTCCGATAAATAGTCCGGATCTTGAGTTTTAATACGTTTTAAATGTTTTATTGCTGTTTTGTAATCTGAATTTTGCATAAAATATTTAGCGAGCAACAAACTGGCGCGCACACAATAGCTATCTGCCTCAATAGCTAATTTTAGATAATATTCGACCTGGTCTTCTTGATTTTTACTTAAGGACAATTCAGCTAACTCACAATAATAATGAGCGATCACTGCTTGCATGGATTTACGTGTACTTGATTCCAATTTTCTAGCAGTCTCTATGGCTCTTTCCCAAGATTTTTCTTGCTGATAAATATCAATTAATGCACGCAATGCTTTTACCGAATATTCTTTAATATCGACAATTTCTAAAAAAACGCGTTCAGCACGATCAAACATTCCTGCGCTAAGATAATCCTGACCCAACTCATACAAGGATTGTACGCGATAAATTTTATCTAATTGCGGGCGTGCAATAAGATTTTGGTGAATGCGAATCGCCCTATCCACTTCTCCACGTCGACGAAATAACTTGCCAACTGCTAAATGCGTTTCAACAGTTTCGCTGTCAACTTCTAGCATCTTCACGAAAATATCGACGGCTTTATCAGGTTCTTCGTTTAATAAATGGTTTAAACCTACTAAATAGTTTTTAGGTAGACGATTCTTTTTAACGTGCACGACTGACCGATGCATATGATAACCTAGATACCATGCACCTAACATCGCAATTAATATAAATAATAATAAAATAACCGTCATTAATGTTTATCCCTTAACGGAATCGCACGTAAATTGTCAATTTCTTTTTCTGCTAATTTCAGACGATGATTTAAGCAGAAAATTTTGATTCTAGCTTTTAACAATAACCAAAAACCGACTAGCAATCCAAAGAAACAACCTATTATAAAAATAACTGTTGCAAGAAAAGATAAAGGAACTTTTGATTGGCCGATATAGTAATGAATCACAACTTTATCGGGATTTAAAACAGCAAACGTGATTCCTAGGAAGATGATAGCAATGAGAAATAGAGAACTCAATAATTTCATGTATCTCTTCCTCCATTGTGTGAAGCTGTGTCATCCCCGCACGTTTTTAGCGGGGATCTCCTGCTTAGCACAAATCTCAATAAGCAGGAGATTCCCGCTAGGAGCATGCGGGAATGACGAGTAGTCTCTCTGGATCCCGCGGACAAGCCGCGGGACAACATATATCAAATACAACAAAGCCTTTTGCAGGCACCAGGCTTACAGCCAAGTACAACTTCTTACTCCCCATTCCCCATTTGTTGCTTGAGGATATCACCTAAGGTCGTCTTCATTTCTTCGCCGGCTTTGTCCTTTTTCTTGCCTGTGGATTTGGCTGCAGCTTTTTTAGGAGTAGATTCTTTGTCTTTACCTTTAATTGACAAAGTAATCATATGCGTTTTACGGTCGGTGCCTGTGATTTTAGCTTCGACTGTATCGCCTACATTGAGATGCTTTCGTGCATCATCAACTTTTTCCTGAGCTATTTCAGAAGCTTTTAGATTGGCCATCACACCCGGTGCTAACTCAATCATTACTGATTTTGCATCGACCTCCGTGACTTTACCACTGACTATGCTACCTTTTTCATGTTCATTCAGGTAGTTTGTCACTGGATCATCGGCCAATTGTTTCAAGCCTAGTGAAATACGTTCACGTTCAGCATCAATTGCGAGAATAATAGTTTCAAGTTCATCACCTTTTTGGAATTGACGTACTGCTTCTTCTGCAGCAGTTTCATTCCAAGAAACATCGGATAAATGAATAAGACCGTCTATGCCGCCATCCAATCCAATAAAGATACCAAAGTCGGTAATGGATTTAATCTTACCTTTGATTTTTTCACCTTTTTGATGGTGAGAAGCAAAATCTTCCCATGGATTATGCGTGCACTGCTTTAAACCTAAGGAAATACGACGACGTTCACTGTCGATATCCAATACCACGACTTCAACTTCTTGACCCAAATGGACTACTTTATTTGGATTCACGTTTTTATTGGTCCAATCCATTTCAGAAACGTGTACTAAACCTTCAATTCCTTCTTCGATTTCGACAAAACAACCGTAATCAGTAATATTGGTGACTTTACCAGACAAGCGTTTACCGACGGGATAACGATTACTGATATCAGCCCATGGATCATCACCTAATTGTTTTAAGCCTAATGAAACACGCGCACTATCACGGTCGAATTTCAATACTTTAACATTCACTTCATCGCCAATCGCTAAGATTTCATTTGGATGTTTAATGCGTTTCCATGACATATCGGTGATATGCAATAAGCCATCAACACCGCCAAGATCGATGAATGCGCCATAATCAGTAAGGTTTTTAACGATACCTTTGATTTCATCGCCCTCATGTAAATTTTGTAATAAAGTATCACGCTCTACGCTATTTTCTGATTCCATAGCAGAACGACGCGATACCACAATATTATTACGTTTAGCATCAATTTTAATAACGCGAAAATCGAATTCTTTGCCTTCCAGATTTTCAGGATCACGTACTGGTTTAACATCCACCAATGATCCAGGAAGAAACGCGCGAATTTTATTAATTTCAACAGTAAATCCACCTTTAACTCTGCCTTGGATAACACCACGTACTAATACTTTATTATTATACGCTTCTTCTAAGGCAATCCAGTGTTCCATGCGCTTAGCACGCTCACGGGATAGTTTAGTATTTCCTTTCCCATCATCATCAACAGCGTCTAAGGCCACTTTGACCTGATCTCCCACTGCCACCTCTAATTGACCATGCTCATTATAGAATTGATCAATAGGAATAACGGATTCTGATTTTAAACCGACGCTGACTACAACATAATCAGAGCCTACATTGACTACTGTTCCCGTCATAATTGTGCCGGGTATCATAGGGGTTTTCGTGAGACTTTCTTCAAATAATTTTTCAAAACTTTCGGTCATAAGTGTGATTTCTTTCGTTAAAATTAATAAAAACAATATAATCTTATGATTATATTGCGCCGTTTATGCAGAAGGAAAATTTTTTTTAACTTCTTGCAAAATTCGTTCGACCACTTGCCCAATCGTCAAATGATCCGTATGTATTACCACAGCATCTTCTGCTGGCTTTAGGGGTGACGCTGCTCGCGTCCTATCACGCTCATCACGCTCACGCAGCTCCGCCACAAGGCCGCTAAGATTAACATCAATCCCTTTTTCCTTCAACTGCTTGTAGCGCCGATCGGCACGCTCTTCAGCACTAGCCGTCAAAAAAATCTTAACTTCTGCATCAGGAAAAACAATGGTACCCATATCACGACCATCTGCAACCAAACCAGGTGGCTCACGAAATACACGTTGTCGGCTTAAAAGAGCAGTCCTAACCGCGGGGAAAATACTGACTTTTGAAGCCATATTGCCCATTTTTTCGGTGCGGATGATTTCGCTGACATCTTGGCCTTCTAGGATGACTGCAGGTGCTAGGCCTAACTCTGTGCTTTTAAATTGTACATCTAAATTTTCAGCCAATACTGTTAAAACCGCTTCATTGTCGATATCAAGGCCGTGCTTTTGAGCTGCCAATGCAAGCACTCGGTATAATGCACCACTGTCGAGCAAATGCCAGCCTAAGTGTTTAGCAACACCTTGACTAACTACCCCTTTCCCTGTTCCACTGGCGCCATCTACCGTAATGACTGGTTTTTTTTGCCGAATCATTCCGTGCTTTCCCCAACCAGGATAGCGACCGCTTCTACACTCACAAGCGATTCCTCATTGGTTAGCTGAATTAAACGCACACCCTGAGTATTGCGACCAATTTCTGAAATCTCACTCACAGGCACTCGAACCAATGTCCCTTTGTTACTAACCAACATGATTTCATCTTCAGGTTGCACGGAAATAGCACCTACTACTTTGCCATTACGTTCATTGACTTGGATAGAAATGACCCCTTGACCACCGCGACCTGTTGCACGGTAATCATCAATTGAAGTACGTTTACCATAGCCGTTTTCTGTCGCAGTTAATACTGCACCTTTTTCGGGTACGACAACTAACGAAATAACACGTTGGTCTTTTTGTAATTTTACACCGCGCACACCACGTGCTGTACGCCCCATGCTGCGCACAGTACTTTCTGCAAAGCGAATGGCTTTTCCAGCATCGGTAAATAACATAACTTCGTGATTACCAGAGGAAATATCTACACCAATCAATCTGTCGCCTTCTGATAATTCCAAGGCAATAATGCCTGAATTACGCGGACGAGAAAATTCAGTCAGCGAGACTTTTTTGACGGTGCCTTTGGCAGTTGCCATGAAGACATATTGATCTTCTTTGTAATCGCGTAATGGCAATAAGGCATTAATGCGCTCACCCTCACCTAGAGGTAATAAATTAATAATAGGCTTACCACGGGCAATACGACTTGCCTGTGGTATTTGATAAACTTTAAGCCAATACACTTTACCCATATTCGAAAAACATAAAATCGTATCATGGGTATTTGCAATCAATACCCGTTCGATGAAATCTTCTTCTTTGACATTGGTTGCTGTCTTACCCTTGCCACCACGATGCTGTGCTTGATACAAACCTACCGGTTGTGATTTAGCATAACCCTCGTGTGATAATGTGACGACAACATCTTCTTCGGGTAGTAAATCTTCCATACTCAAATCACCATCACTTTCAATAATTTCAGTACGGCGCGCATCACCAAATTGAGCGTTAATTGCAGTTAATTCATCACGAATGACTTTCATAAGACGCGCAGGATTTGCCAAAATATCCTGTAAATCTACAATTAAAGCCTGCAATTCTTTGTGTTCTGCAACAATTTTATCTTGCTCTAAGCCTGTTAAGCGATGTAAACGCATCTCTAAAATAGATTGTGCTTGTTCAGGTGATAAATGATAACCATCTTGTGCTAATCCATAATGCGATTCTGCTTCTACTCGCGATAAAATAGTAATTACTTCTGCCGGATGCCAAACACGTGTCAGCAAATCTTGTTTTGCTTGTGCCGGGTCCTTGGCTTTTTTAATCAATGCAATCATTTCATCAATATTCGCTAACGCTATCGCTAAGCCCTCTAAAATATGCGCACGTTCATTCGCCTTACGTAAATCAAAAACTGTACGCCTAGTCACTACTTCACGTCTATGCCGTAAAAAAGCTTCAATTAATTGGCGAATATTGAGAATTTTAGGCTGGCCATCTTCTAGGGCCACCACGTTAATGCCAAAAACACTTTGCATTTGTGTATGTACATAAAGATTATTTAGAATCACATCAGCATTTTCACCGCGACGTACCTCGATAACCATGCGCATGCCTTGTTTGTCTGATTCATCGCGTAATGCAGTGATACCTTCTAATTTTTTTTCTTTAACTAATTCAGCAATGCGTTCGATTAAACGGGCTTTATTCACTTGATAGGGCAATTCGGTAACAATGATTTTTTCTTTGCTGGATTTTTCGTCGGTTTCTAAATTGGTTTTAGCACGTACATAAATACGGCCACGACCTGTACGATAGGCTTCGATGATACCCGCACGACCATGAATAATCCCTGCTGTAGGAAAATCAGGGCCAGGAATATGCTGCATAATTTCTTCCACAGTTAAGCTTGGTTTATCAATCATAGCGACACAAGCATTAATCACTTCCGTCAAATTATGCGGAGGGATATTTGTCGCCATACCCACAGCAATACCTGAGGAACCATTGACTAATAGATTTGGGATTTGTGTTGGCAATACTGTCGGAATCATCTCCGTTTCATCATAATTAGGAGAAAAATCCACAGTTTCTTTTTCTAAGTCAGCCAATAAACTGTGTGCAAAACGTGCCATACGGATTTCGGTATAACGCATGGCCGCCGCCTCATCGCCGTCGACCGAACCGAAGTTACCTTGCCCATCCACCAACATATATCGCATAGAAAACGGCTGGGCCATGCGAACGATAGTATCATAGACCGCAGTATCACCATGGGGATGGTATTTACCGATGACATCACCGACGATACGAGCAGATTTCTTGTAAGGTTTGTTCCAATCGTTGCCTAATTCATGCATTGCGAATAAAACCCGTCTATGTACGGGCTTCAAACCATCTCGTACGTCTGGCAACGCACGGCCTACGATGACACTCATTGCGTAATCCAGATAAGACTGTTTTAACTCATTTTCGAGGCTGACTTTATGTACTTCTTTTGCGATTGATACGGGCATGTCCATAGGTTATAAATTGCACTCAAATAGGTGATTTAAAGTGCCGTTATTGTACCATTATTTTGGGGATTTTAGGCTATGATTTTTTACTTTTTTTGCAAATAGTGAGGCAATAATTCGTTAGGCAACATATCGACTAATGCCATCGATTGCGCTTCTGAAAAACGCCCTTTAGGTACTTGGCGTGACACATCCCAAACCATTTCAGCCCAATACCTTACCCAATGATACGCATCTAAAATAAGACGTACATTTTCTGGCAAGCACTGGTAAATTCCTAGGTGTTTAAGCTCATCCAGGCAACCTTTTAATACTTTATGTTTACGTACTTTATGCGCCCAATGAATAAGACTACCTTCTGCAATATTAGCAAAAAAATCATTCTTTTTATCGCTCATTAAAATACGAATTTCTTTTTCTTGATCATTTGGAATTTGCGCGTTCCATCTCACTAATTTATAAACATAACGCAATAAACGTAACCTATCGTTATTAATCGTTTGTGTTAAAGTGAGTTTGCCTATAGGTCGTAGTATTTTATCATAATAATCTGATAAACCATTGCCGGTAGGATCTTGAATTTGTAAGCGCAATCGACTACGGTCATCTAAAAGCTTAAGAGAAGGTGTATTAGCGATAAAATCACGATCACGCACATCTTTTTTTATACCATCCATTTCATCTAATACTGGGTTATGTTGCAAAGTGATATGATATTCTTTGTTATATATTTTACATGGATAAATAAAAGAAAAATATCGTTTGCCCTTTTTGGCTAAAGCTTTATTTTCAGTTAAAGGCATCTTAGCTTCCACAAAAAGCATTTGCCAACGCTTGATATCTCCGCCCACAGAAAGATCCAAATCGAAAATAGGTTTATGCTCAATGATTTCACCAACCGCCCCTCCCACTATAATCACGGGCGTGCATGCTTTTTTTTGTAAGGAATATAAAAAATTAAATAATCCTTCCCACTCTTTGGGAGGATCGATAATATCTCCTTGTTTATGACGTAGAGGACGCATCAATGAACTTGTTGCTGTTTTACCAGCTAATACTGGAGAAGAAGGTTTAGGTAATGCAGTAACCATTTGTTGCAAAATGAATGAAGTCGATCTCTTTGCTTCTTCTACAGCAGCTGATTTCACATCTACTAATGCTTTTGCTGCTGCTTGATGACTCAAGATAAAAGATTGTATGGTTTGTATGGCATGCGTTGTTTCTATTTTTTTTGTTTCTTCTGCTTTTTGTTTTTCTAATTTTCTTTCGGCTATTTTATTAGCATTTAACTTAGCTCTACGCGCTTTACGAGTAATAATGCTCTCTGCTCTTTTAAGTTGAGAAACTGACTTCCCTTCTTCTTTCAACGGCACTATGGTAACAACTTTTTCTTGCAATTTTATAACTGGTTTTGATTTAGGCTTAACGACAGGAGGAGGCAAAATGACTGCAGGGATAGGCTCAGGCTCTACACTAGGCACTTTTTGCTCTGGAGGCGATGTTTTTGTGACAGACTTTGCTTCTAACAATGTTTGCGCCAATGGCTCCTGCTTATGATCTACATATTTGCTATTCAGCGCCAGTCTGAAAAAATCTTTTAATTCTACTAGCATAGCGGGCTGCAATTGTTCCATACACGATAACAATTCTTTTGGATTTTTTAATTGCTGGAAAAATATAAATAACGCTGTGCAAAAGTTTTTTTGATATTCTTCTATTCTCGTTGGATTGATATCAAGCTTGAGAAAACAACTGGCTGCATGAAAAAATTTAAGAATACGTAAATAATCTTGACTAGAAACATAGTCATGCATTTGATAACGCGCCGTAAACAAATAAAACCAAACCAGCCAATCCGCCAAGTTAACATCAAGATTTCCCGTAAGTCGGTATTGCACAATAGCATAAGCACGATATAATTCCACATCATCACGCCAAATCGTTAATGCTATCGAATAGAGTTCACTTATTTTATCATATTGATGATAACTCTCGAGTTGCATGACAACAGCATCTAAACAATCGCGCACAGATTCTCTTTCATGATTTTGACACTCATACCCATTCAACATATAACTCATGGTTTTTTTCATGGCAGCAAATGATCTTGTCTCTTTGGCATCGTTAAAATGTTTAGCAAACAATTGTTGTTTTTGTGTTGACTGCATAATCGCTGAATTTGGTAATGGCGCGGGATAAAGATGCGCAAGAAAATCATCCATAGGACTTACACTATCAACTTCACAAATCTTCACTGGATCTTCTATAGGTTCTAGTTCTTGATATTTTTGATCGACACCAGGTCCGTTATCTTGAATGTTCATTTCTGGCAAAGGAAAATCGCTATGCTGAGCATGCTGCAAGTACGATGTATTTAATTGATCAAAGTCAAAATCATTTAAATAACGTTTAATTTCTTCTATAAACAAAATGCTAACATCTTTAATACTATTTTTAGGAAGCTTTTCAAGAGCATCACTAAAAATCTTTCTGGATTTCTTTTCGCCAACAAGATACAAAATGGCAAGCTTAAATTTATCTTCACTCACAGCAAGCTCACGTGCGCGCTGATGAAGAATAACATGCGCGAATAAAAGAAACAGTTTGCTCCCTAAATTTTTTCCTCTATTCTCTTTTAATTGATTCTCTATAAGCAAAATACTACGATCAAATTCTCCGCAATATTGCAACATCCATTGCCAAGTCATTAAATCATTCCACCCGGCTTTAATACGCCCAGAAAGAAAATAACATTTGGCGCGATGTAAACAATGAAAAAATTTTGTGGAATGCATATTAACACTAATCTCCGATATCTCTTTTTCAAGACTTTGACGTACTTTTTTCCTTAATGATGCATCCGGAACAACGATATCAACTGCAGCAACCAAACAATTAAATACATCAGTCATCTCTTCTGGAGATAAAAATGTATACCTAGCTGAATGTTTAATGGCCTCTCTAAAATAAGATAGGCGTTTTGCGTCACCCTTAGGCATTGCCAATCCCTTAAATATTAAGGCATCACATTGATCAACGCTCTGCGAAAACGCAGGAATTATATCGGGCATCTCTTCTTTCGAATCTTGAGCAGTTCTGTATTTTTTAACATATGCAGAAAATGGATATTGCACTATTGAACCTTGCTCAAAAACTGCTTCAACCGATGCATTAAAATAACGTGTTATATAATGTTTTATGGAATATTTTATATGCGGCCATGGCAAAGCATGAAAAGCTGCCATGAATTGCTTGTGTTCTTCGCCAAAAACTTGGCATGGCATAATCGCATTGATAAGAACATCTATATATTTTGTCCTAGGCGATAACGTACGAGACAAACAAATAAGACCTTGTATACATTCCCATATGCGGGTGTAAAACGTTGCGTCTGTTTTTGCATGCACCATCCACTCTTTTAAAGTAGACTCTATTCCTTTCTCACGCGTTAACAACCATAGCCAATGTTGAAAATCAACCGAGATTATTCGGTCTCTATCAATTTCAAATAATAACAAAGCTTTTCTTCGAAAAAAATCAGTCTCTAGGGGGAAAAAATTTGATGCAAGATTAAGCATTTTGATAAGAGCACTGTCCTTAGATTCTTTTCTCATACTATCTGCAGCTGCATATAATTCCTCAATGAATTTTTCTTTTTTCTGATGGATGTATTCTCTAAATTTTCCGGGAAAATAACAGAAAGCTTCATAATAACATTCTACGACTTTTTCAGACATTCCGTTTTTATTTAAGTTCTCAGCTTGCGTTAATGTTTTTTTATATTCTTCTTCCATATCCCTAGATAAATCTTTTTTAGGAGATGATGAATATGCTCCAATAAGAGCAGACATCACTACTTGCTGTTCTATAGGAGTCAGTGTTGTTGGGGCTGAAATACGCACCCTATCCATACCGCGAGCAAGATGATTAGCGTAATCATAATCAGCATTTTTTTGCACCCATTTTATAAGGTTTAAACTATGTTTATTCGGATTCAATAGCAGAGCAACCCTATTAGCCACATTAGCTGTCGGTATTTTGGCTAACTCTAACCCTATATAAAAATAAACATCCGAAATAACAGTGTCTGAATCAAGAAGACTAACAAACAAACCCATCGCCTCATTGACTTTTTCATCACGATATAAACTCACAGCCATTTTAAAAATTTTATCTTCGCGAGTTACATTAGGTAAACGTTCTAATATGGAAACATCATAACTAGGTGTTATTGCAACCCCATGTTCGACAGTTTTCGTTATAATAAACGCTTTACTATCTTCTCTAGGCTTTGCACTTTGTTTCGACAACTTTAGTTTCTTGTTCTTTGCTTTTTTCAACGCGTTCTTCTTTGCTCTCTCAGTGTCTGCTAGTTCTTTTTTGATACGCGCTTCCTCATCCGTCTTATCACGCTTCATTTTCAATTTAATTTCAGCGATGATCTTCTCTGTATTTTCTTTGGTTTTCAACATGAAACGATCAGAAATTTTCACCTTACTAATTGAATCGAGTATAGCAACATTTTTTTGCATCATACGAGATTTATTATAATGAGCATGATATTGATCATAGATTTTTAAAATGCTTTCATAAACAGTGAGATATTGGCTATTCACCCATTGATTTACCTGATAAGGTAACATAGCCATATAGCATTGCACTAAATCTGCATATATCAATGGATCATCAGGAGTTATTTTAATCCTGTTTTCATACTCGTTTATTTTTACAGTCAACAGTTGCTTGTGATGCATTAACCATCGCCATATTCTAAGATTATATTCTGCTGCTTGCCTAATAACAGCTGATCCACTTTGACCAAAAATTCCAAATTTCACATCACTTCGTAAACGATAAAACTCTTCTTGATCAGGACAAGAAGCTAATACTTCAATACATTTTTCATCGGCCGTAAAATAATCTTGTTCTTTTTGTAATAAGGATATTTTAGTACGCGCCTCATCAATTTCTAGTGACTGTAGTTTTTTATTACTTTTCACCTTCCAATTATTTAAAAAAAGCAAAATGATTTCGACTTCATGCGGATTCAAACAACGGCCTGGTGTAATGAATTTTAAAGCTTGGTCAAAATATTGTTTGGCATTCGCTGTTTCATTCTTTTGTAATGCAATAAGACCTTGTAGAAAACAACAATCCGCATAAGGTGCATCTGTTTCCAAATAAGGGTTTACAGTAACAATAGCTAATGCCTTATCTATCTCCCCAGCACGATAATGGGCAAAAGCCTTATCAATTGCGTCAGGTACTGCTGTCGTAGAAAAAGCAGCTGATTTAAAATCATTATTGGCTGCGGTCATTTAGAATGCCACTCTCGTTTAATATTGCAGCATTATATCGAAATGAATGGATAATGTACAGTCTTGGCAATATAGTGATTTTTTTCTTAGGAAATTTTTTCTTCACGCAACGCTCTGCGCAAAATTTTACCTACATTGGTTTTAGGTAATTCATTACAAAATTCAATGTATTTCGGAACTTTATAACCGGTGAGTGACTGACGACAAAAATGAATAATATCTTCGACTGATAAATTAGTTTGTTCTTTGACGATATAAGCTTTCACGGCTTCGCCTGAATCTGCATGATGGACGCCAATGACAGCTGCTTCGCGCACACCTGGAATTTGTGTTAATACATCTTCTACTTCATTGGGATAAACATTAAACCCAGAAACAATAATCATGTCTTTTTTACGTTCTAAAATTTTTACATAACCTTTATTGTCAATGCTGGCGATATCACCGGTTAATAACCAGCCGTCTTCCATTAACACTTTTTTGGTCTCTAAGGGATTGCGCCAATAGCCGCGCATGACTTGCGGGCCTTTCACGGCTAACTCACCCGCTTCACCTATTGGCACTTCTTTCCCTTGTTCATCAAGTATACGAACACTTGTTGAGGAAATCGGCAAACCTACAGTAGCATTATACTGTTGCAAATTAGGAGGATTAATAGCAACACAGGGTGACGCCTCTGTTAAACCGTATGCTTCCAACAAAGGTACACCAGTTAATTTTATCCAGCGTTCAGCCACAGCACTTTGTACCGCCATACCACCGCCAATAGCAAACTTCAATGATGAAAAGTCCAGTTGAGAAAATTTGGGATTTTTCATCATTGCATTATATAAAGTATTCACACCAGTAATTGCTGTAAATTTAAAATGGCTGATTTCTTTGATGAAAGCTTTGATATCACGCGGATTAACAATCAAAATATTTAATCCACCCATTTTCATCATAAACAAACTATTCGCCATCAGGGAAAAAATATGATAAAGCGGTAAGGCTGTTACAATCGTTTCTTTGCCCGGTTGCATAAGTGAAGAAAACCAACTCACCGCTTGTTCAAGATTAGCAATAATATTGCGATGGGTCAGCATTGCACCTTTTGATATGCCAGTCGTGCCACCAGTGTATTGCAAAAATGCAATATCTTGGCCAGATAAATCTACGCGATCTAATGTTAATTCTTTTCCTCTGGTGATCACGGTAGTAAATGAAATTGCATTGCTTAGGTTCCATTTAGGAATTTTTTTCTTAATATGTTTTAAAACAAAATGAATCATCCATGCTTTAGGCGCCGGCAGCATATCGCCTATACGTGTGACAATAATATTTTTTAAATGAATATTGCCTAATGCTTTTTCTACTGTGTTTGCAAAATTTTCTAAAACAATAATCGTTTCTGCATCCGCATCTTGTAATTGATGGGTCAATTCCGGAACGGTATACAATGGATTAACATTCACTACAATCAATCCTGCACGTAGTGCGCCGAACATGGCGATGGGATATTGCAATATATTGGGTAGCATGATGGCGACGCGTGAGCCTTTTGGTAATTTTAATTCTTTTTGTAGATATGCAGCAAATGCGCGTGAGTAAATATCTAATTCATGAAAACTAATCGTTTTTCCTAAACTGTAGTAAGCGGGTAAGTCATGGAATTTTGCAGCACTTTGTTCAAACAATTCAGCGAGTGAGTGATAAGCGTCAGGGTTGATTTCGTGGGGAACATTCTTGGGATAACTTTGAAACCAGGGTGTTGCTTCCATGTTTGCATCCTTACTTAAGCTGGAGATCCCCGCTAAAAACATGCGGGGATGACGGTAATATATATTGGTCGGGACGACCGGATTTGAACCGGCGACCTCTTGCGCCCCATGCAAGCACGCTACCAAGCTGCGCTACGCCCCGTTAAAGCACCAACTTTTGTAAAACATTTTCCATCTCTGCAATCATCTTCGTAACGACTGCATCCGCACGCACTCTTCTGCTTAATTCTTCTGGATTACGATTCAACTCTGCGCGGGCGCCATCTATCGTAAAACCTTTTTCGTATAATAAAATACGAATCTGACGAATCAACAATACATCTTTGTATTGATAAAAACGCCGGTTACCACGCCGCTTAGCAGGCTTTAAGCGCGAAAATTCTTGTTCCCAATAACGCAACACATGCGGTTTCACACCGCATAACAAAGCAACTTCACCGATAGTAAAATAGATTTTATCGGGAATGGGCGGCAAGTCCGCTTTCTCATTCTGCTTGAGATTGCTCTCCAGCGCCTGAGTTTCTAGATTCCTTTCCTGCATAGGCTTCAACCCGTGCTCTCAGTTTTTGTCCACCTTTAAATGTCACAACCCGCCAATCACCCAGCGTTACACCCAGGTCAGTCTGCAGAAATTTTTCGCAATAAGCAATCAATTGGATTGATTGGTCTCATTCATCCGGTAATTGCAAAAAAATTAGACTTTTCTGAAAAAGTGATCATTTTTGAGCTTGCGTGTGATGCGATAGAAGCTACAAAACTGCCTGCAGCCCAGTCTGTGTCGAAGTTTCCAGAAATACGCCGTGATTTAGCAATTCTTGTTGATCAAGCTGTACCTTCGGCCCTAATTCAGGATACAATTAAAGAGGTAGCA